>Ga0101941_1000076_pt1 | contig 260399 bp, 222 predicted proteins | sample DewCreD2012metaG_3_FD_75242 | JGI IMG/M metagenome (GOLD analysis project Ga0101941, IMG submission 75242) | Hot spring sediment bacterial and archeal communities from British Columbia, Canada, to study Microbial Dark Matter (Phase II) - Dewar... ... | reverse complement strand
CTTCCGGCGCGCCGCCGATGCCCAGCAGCATGTCCACGCCGGTGCCCTCCATGGCGGCCGCGATGGCGGGCGCCACGTCGCCGTCGGAGATGAGCTTGATGCGGGCGCCTACTTCCCGCACCTCCTGGATGAGCTTCGCATGGCGCGGCCGGTCCAGGATGACCACCGTCAGCTCAGACACGGGCCGCCCCAGCACCGCCGCCACCACCCGCAGGTTTTCCCGGACGGGAGCGGTGATGTCGATGTGGCCCGCCGCCTGGGGGCCCACGGCGATCTTCTCCATGTAAAAGGTAGGAACGGACATGATGGAGCCCCGCTCGGCCGCCACCAGCACCGACAGCGCGTTGGGCAGCCCGTGGGCCAGAAGGCGGGTGCCTTCCAGCGGGTCGACGGCGATGTCCACCTCCGGCCCCTCGCCGGTGCCCACCGCCTCGCCGATGTACAGCATGGGGGCCTTGTCCTTCTCTCCCTCCCCGATGACCACGGTACCCCGCACCCGCACCAGATCCAGCATGCCCCGCATGCCGTCCACGGCGGCCGCGTCGGCAGCCTCCTTGTCCCCCTTCCCCATCCAGGGGGCCGCCCGCAGCGCGGCCGTCTCGGTCACCCGCACGAAGTCCAGCATGACCTCCCGCTCGTGATCCTGCGTCATCGGAACCCTCCTCGCCCCGGCCCGCTCCCGCGCGGGCCCGGGGTTCCTCCATTTGGCTGGCGGGGGGCCGGTTCCCTTTTGAAGCTCCCGCCAGGCGAAACCCCCGCCAGGGGCGGCGGACGGCCATGGACTGCAAAGGGCCGCAAGGCCCCCGGCCGGACGGGTCACGGCAAGGGTATGCGCCAGGCGGCAGCCAGCAGGCGGGAGAAAAGCAGGCAAAAGAAAAAGGGATGGTGCGCCTAGAGGGATTCGAACCCCCGCAGCTTACGCACCTAGTTTACAGCCAGGCCCCTTTGGCCACTCGGGCATCCCCCCACTGCACTCCGGTAGAGCCGATGGTGGGACTCGAACCCACAACCCGCGGTTTACAAAACCGCTGCTCTGCCAATTGAGCTACACCGGCTTGCGCCACCGCGCCGGTACCAGCCGCAATTTTACGTGTCACTTCTGCCCCTGTCAATCCACGCGAGCCACGAGCCAGCAGCAAGTACATACAGCCATACGACGATCCATACCGGGGGTTCGATCATCACCCCACTCGCTCCGGGAATTCGCAGTAACCACTCAGCAACCAACACAATCCATCGACCCAAAGCCCACGCCGGAAAGGCTAACACTATACCCAGCGAACCCATCAACGCTGCCAAAAGCGCCAGGAGCCCGGCGACCAACAACCATGGCATGACGGGCTCCACCAGCGCATTCGCGAGCGGTGCAATGAGTGAGAATGTTCCGAAGCGCAACAGGAGAAGCGGCGTTACGGCAAGTTGCACCGCGACCGGGACGAGTAGGAACTCCTTCCACTGCCTCTCCTTTGCCTCACCAAGTCGCATCGCACTCAGCGTAGCCGTCGCAATCGCTGAGAGCTGAAAAGCCAGTGAGCGCGCCAATTCCGGACGAACGAACAACAATCCCACGACTGCCCAGCCCAGCGCCGAAATCGGCTCCCGCGGCCAGCCGCGCCAGCGCGCAACAAGATAAAGTGTCGCCATCGTGGCTGCTCGTTGGACCGGCGGCTCTAGTCCTGTCAGTGCTGCATAACCCCAGACTGCCGTCCCGGTACCAGCCCAACGCAGCCACCACCAGGGACTAAGCCGAGCAAGGAACCCTTCTATCACCGCCGTTACAACCGCGACGTTCCAGCCGCTTACTGCGGTGAGGTGTGATAGCCCTGACCGACGAAGCACGTCTCGGGTCGGTGCCGCCAGCCCACGGTCGTCGCCAGTCATGACCCCTAAGGCAAGGGAGCCGCTTGGTTCCGGCACCACACGGAGAACGGCTTGCCGTACCCAGTTGCGCAACGCCAAGAGAGGCCAAAGAGCTCGTTCCTGCTCGGCGTCGAAGGACTGAATCTCGTACTGCCCGACGACCTCTACTCCAGCGACAGTGCTCCGCCCCGGACGATAGACTCCCTCCCAGACAACACGTTCACCAACCTGCACCGCTACGGGATCGTTCACAGTAAGGCCCACTAGCTGCCCATCATCACGGAGAATGACGACCTCCAGTGTTTCGGAGCCATCGCCAGCCACAGTGAGCACCACTCCACTCGCGCTTGTCCCTTCCGCTGGCGGAACGGGAAGTACTTGATAGCGAACAACCCCGAACACGAAACCGACAAGGAGAACACCAACAATGCGAACCAGATGCCAGCCGTGGCGCCCGATCAGCCAGCAACTCATCACCAGGCTGATCACGAAGACGAGGGACTTGAGCGGATTGCTTTGGTCCGCTAAGACGCCGAGCACGAAGCCGAGCCCGAGCCACGCACCGGTCATTCGGTAGAGCTCCCGACTGTGACCAGGTCGGCCCATTCGGCAACCATTCGTGCGGAGATTCCGGGCACCTCGGCGAGCTCCTCAATCGATCGAAACGGTCCATGTTCTTCGCGGTACGCCACGATACGCTGGGCGAGCGCTGGCCCTACCCCTGGCAAGCGCTCCAGCTCCGCGACGGTGGCACGGTTCACGTCTATCTTCTCTTCTTGAGGAACAGGGCCAGCCTGGCTCGGCATACCCTCACCTGTGGCACCCGGTGTCACCTGCACATCGGGCCGTTGTCGGACCGGCACCTCCACCGTCTGCCCGTCCCGCAAGCGCTCGGCCATCGGAATCTTCGCGAGATCCGCCTCGACACGTGGACCAGCTAGCTCAACGGCTTGGGCCACCCTTGCATCGCTCGGCACGGTGTAGAGTCCAGGTCGCTCAACCGCTCCGGTCACATAGACGATGATGACCGACGGGGTCGATATCGGCTCGATGCGAAGAATGAGGTCCTCCTCAGAAGACCAGTGACGCGCAATATTGAACCCGATCAGCATACCCAGCGCCGCCCCAACCAAAAGGCCAAAACGCGCCGGCATGTCGCGGAATCGCATCTTCGCCCTATCCTCAATGTGGTATCGTTGGATGGTATCCCTTTTTACCCCCTCCCCGTGATGTGGGGCGGGGTGTTCGGTATTGTCCTACAACGCACTGTCGATTGCCGAGATGATCCAGACCGACGTCCTTGGGAAGCTAATCTCTGCTCCTTCCATAGTCAGCCTTACTTCCACCTTGCGGGTGCGCCGGTGCGTGGTAGCTGATGCGGTCCCCCCTGCAGCTCGGCCAGCGCTCATCGCAGCATTGGCCTTGCGTAGCGGCGAGCCTCTTCTCGTCGTCGTCCCGCGGCAAAATCATGCGGACGATCTAGCGTATGCCATCGCTCAGCTTCTTCCGGAGTTCCCCGTCATCTCTTGGCAGGCTCCGGAGACGCTCCCCTACGATATCTTCACCCAAGATCGTTCGCTTGCCGCTGACCGTACCTGGTTCCTTGCCCAGCTACGTAACGCGACGTCAGGGGTATTCATCGTTCCTGCCCGTGGCCTCACCCAGCTTCTTCCTAGACCAGCAACCGTAGACGCTCGTAGCCTGACACTAAAGGTCGGTCGAGAGCTCCGACCAATGCTGCTGCTGGAGTTTCTCACCGAAAGCGGTTACGCTGCGGCTCCGCTCGTGCAACATCCGGCCTCATTCAGTCGGCGCGGCGGCATCATCGATTTTTGGCCTCCTGGTAGTGAGGCCGCAATCCGTGTCGAGTTCTTTGGTGACGAGATCGAAGCCATTCGTCGTTTCGATCCTGCCACGCAACGTACCACGGACCGACTGGAAACGATCACGGTCCTGCCCATCAGCGATGTACCAATCAGCACCTACCGCCTGGCAGCTGCAAAGCTCCGAGAACTTGACACACGCTCCCTCCGCCCGGAGGTCCTAGCAGAATGGACACGTCTACTCGACCGACTCGAGCGCGGGGAACTTGTACCACCCCCAGAGTTCGTCCTCCCATTTCTTCTCTCTGATGCCGCAACAATTCTCGACTACCACGCCCCAGACCGGCCGGTCGTCATCCTTGATCCTGGTGCAGTACAGCTCGCACTCGAGCAGTTCGAGCGACAAGCCGAGGAATTCCGTGACACCAGTGAGCTGAGTGGCGAACTTCCTCGTGGCCTGCCCCGTCCATACCACGCCTCGGCGTTGATCCTGCGCGCGCTCGCCGATCGCCCTGTCCTTTGGCTTGGTGCGACCAGTGAACCCAGCGGATGTTCTGCTGAGTCATCGGATCTTGGCTTTACCACAGGAGTTCCAACCGTCACTGGTCGCCTTGACACGCTTCCAGCCCTCCTGGAGCCATATCGTGCGGAGGGCTATACGATCGGCATCGTGACGGAACAACCCGACCGAATTCTCCAACGGCTGACCGAATGGGCACTAACCTCACGTCCTGAAGTGTCGGACGCGGCCGTTACCGTTGCCCGTGGTCGCTTGCCGGGTGGATGGGCACACCGAGAGGCGAAGGTGTTGATCCTGACCGATCGTGAACTGTATGGGCTCACCCGCCTGCCGAGCCCGCGCCGTCGCGGTCACCGTCCGACCTCGACTGACCTCCTGAGCAAACTCACCCCTGGCGTGTACGTCGTTCACGTTGACCACGGGATCGCCCGATACGGCGGGTTAGTCAGTCTGGTTATTAACGGTGTCCATCGCGAGTATCTTCTCTTGGAATACGCCGACAACGATCGGCTCTATCTTCCAGTCGACCAGCTGGATCGGATCACACTCTACGAGGCGTTTGATGTTGAGCCGAAGTTGACGCGCCTCGGATCTCCAGAGTGGGCACGCGTGAAACGGCGCGTCCACGAGGCTGTGCGCGAGCTCGCATTCGAACTGCTCCAGCTCTACGCAGCGCGCGAGGCGACATCTGGTATCGCGTTCGGTCCAGATACGGCATGGGATCGAGAGCTCGAGGAATCGTTCCCGTACGAGGAAACGCCAGACCAGTGGCGAGCAATCCAAGAAGTCAAAGCGGATATGGAACGCCCACGTCCGATGGACCGGCTACTCTGTGGCGATGTCGGATTTGGCAAGACCGAGGTGGCACTTCGCGCGGCATTCAAGGCGGTAAACAATGGATACCAAGTAGCGATCCTCGTGCCGACGACGGTGCTTGCTCTGCAGCACTACAACACCTTCCGCGAACGTCTTGCCCCGTATCCGGTTCGAGTGGAAATGCTCTCCCGTCTGTGCACGAAGGCCGAGCAACGAGAGATTATCGCCGGTCTCCGCACCGGCTCAGTAGATATCGTTATTGGCACCCATCGCCTGCTCCAACGTGATGTTGAGTTCAAGCGCCTCGGGCTCGTCATCATCGATGAGGAACATCGTTTCGGCGTCGCACAGAAGGAGCACTTCAAGCGCTTGCGCACGAACGTCGATGTGCTAACCATGACAGCGACGCCGATTCCCCGCACCCTGTATCTTGCCCTCTCGGGAGTGCGAGACCTCTCCATCATCGCGACACCACCGATCGAGCGCACACCGGTGCGTACCTTTGTCACACCTGCTCGCGATGCCATCATCCGGGAAGCGATCTTGCGCGAGCTCGCACGCGGCGGACAGGTCTATGTAGTCCACAACCGGGTGCAATCTATCAACGCGTTTGCGGACCGGCTCCGAGCACTTGTTCCTGAGGCTCGGTTCGCTGTCGCGCACGGGCAAATGCCGGAAGCTGAACTGGAACGGATTATCTTAGCGTTCATCGAACGAGAATTCGACGTCCTAGTGTGCACTGCGATCATCGAGTCTGGTGTCGATATTCCCTCGGTTAACACAATTATCATTGACCAAGCACACCAGTTAGGCCTGACACAGCTTTATCAGCTCCGAGGTCGAGTAGGACGTCGCCACCAGCGAGCCTATGCTTACCTCCTCTACGATGATCGCCGGCCTCTCTCCAGCGAGGCTCAGGCACGTCTGGAGGCGATCCAGGAAGCGACCGAACTGGGCGCTGGGCTGCAGATCGCCCTTCGCGATCTCGAGATCCGAGGCGCTGGTAACATTCTCGGTCCCGAACAGAGTGGACACATCGCTGCGGTCGGGCTCGAACTCTATACGCAGCTCCTGGCGCGCGCTGTCCAGGAGGTTCGTGAGGGCCGGCCGATCGAAGACGCGCCCAGCGTGACAGTCGATCTGCCGGTCGAGGCGACAATTCCGACCGACTACTGTGGTGATGAGGCGGTCCGTATGAGTCTCTACCAGCGTTTCGCGGCGATCCGCACGACCGCACAGCTTGACGATCTGGTTCTCGAACTCCGCGATCGCTTTGGTCCGCTTCCGGAATCAGTCCAGCGCCTTGTTGATCTTGCCCACCTTCGTCTCTGGGCCAACCGCCTCGGACTAGCGTCGATCGTGGAGCGCGACGGCGAAGTGTTTATCCGACCAGTAGTAGGAACCCGGCTTGATCCCGAACGCTTGCGACGAATGATCGGGCCAGGGGTCTATGTCACCCCGAACCAAGTACGGCTTGTGACATCGCGCTTGGCGTGCACGCTTTGGGACGCTATCCAACGCGTCTTGCAAGAAATCGAAACACGACGCGCTACGGTTCTCCTCGGCGCGCCAGCGGCTCCTGCCTCTGCATCTGCGCGGTAACCGAGGGGTTCTCAAGGTTCCGTCTCTAATGCTTCCAAGAGCTCCCGAGCACGGGCACTGTCTCGCCGCCGAACGTAGAGCGCATGCTCGGCCGCAAATGTCGACCAATACGCGTGGCCAAGCCCGAGCACCTTGACAAGGACCGGAATACCCGCCTCTTCCAGCACACCGCGCCAGAGCGCGGCTACCACCTCGTTCGGGGCCACCGCGAGCTCGACAAGCTCATCATCTCCGCGTGATGTCGCCACGCTGCTCCCTACCCTCGAAGATAAACCACCGTTACCCCATGACCCCCTTCGTAAGGTCCAGCAAGTTCCCAGCGCTCGACCAACGGATGATTCCGAAGGAAGTCATGTACCGCCTGCCGTAGCGCGCCAGTTCCTTTGCCATGCACAATCCGCACCCACGGAAGTCCAGCCCGCACTGCCCGATCCAGGTATCGATCGAGCCGTACCAATGCCTCTTCTACATGCAGTCCGCGAAGATGGAGTTCCGGTTCCACCGTCGGTGTTGTCTGTGTGACCACCGTATACGGAGGTTGCCATGTCGCCTCAACAGGACGCGCTTCAAGGCGCCGCACCGCTGACAGCGGTTGCCGAACGCGGAATTGTCCCACCCGGACCTCGACCTCATCACTTTCGGCAATAACCTCGACCACCTCACCCTCAAGCCCTAGAGTAGGGATCTCAACTCGATCACCGACGGCTACAGCTGGACCCGAGGGGCCATTTCGGCTAGCACCGAAGCTCCGGACGCGTCGTCGCGCCTCCTCGAGCGCGCGGAGACTGGACTCGACAACTTGCGGCGGAGGATACGTCGGTGATTCAGCCAGCCGCTCAAGCTTCCGTACGAGCTCACGAGCCCGACGAAGTTCGCTCTCCACTTCAGCGCGCGCTGCAGTCAGTGCCTGCTGCTTTTCGAGTTCTGCTTCGGCCAGAAGCCGTTCAGCCTCCTTGCGAAGCGCCTCAGCCTCCTGACGAGCACGGGCCGCTGCTGCCGCTTGCGCCTCAGCCTCTGCGAGCCGCCGCTGAATCTCAGCGATCAAGAGATCAAGCTGTGGACTTCCTGCACCGAGCAGCTCGCGCGCCCGCTCGATGACCGCCTCCGGCAAACCGAGCCGATGAGCAATCTGGAGTGCATGGGAACGCCCAGGAAGCCCGATGATCAGGCGATAGGTTGGTGTCAACGTGACGGGATCGAACTCGACACTCGCGTTTTCCAGCCCTGGTGTCCCTGCTGCAAACGCCTTGAGTTCTGGATAGTGTGTTGTCACAACACCGAGCACCCCGATCGCAAGGAGGCGCTCTAGGATCGCGCGAGCAAGCGCGGCTCCTTCCTGTGGATCCGTCCCGGCCGCCAGTTCGTCTAACAAGACGAGACTCGACGCATCAGCCTGCTTCAACGTCGCCACGATGCGCCGCAAATGCGACGAAAAGGTCGAGAGGTTCTGCTCGATACTCTGCTCGTCACCAATATCGACGAAGATTGCCGGGAAGACACTCAGTCCGCTTCCTGGCGCCGCTGGAATGAAGAGACCCGCCTGCGCCATAAGTACGAGCAGCCCGACCGTCTTGAGAGCGACCGTCTTCCCACCAGTATTTGGCCCAGTGATGACCAGGATCCGATAGCGCTCGCCGAGCTCTATGTCGATCGGAACCGCCGTCCGCTGATCAAGCAACGGATGACGCGCCCGCCGCAAACGGATGCGCAGTCGCGGGTGCCCAGTGGCGTTGGCGGGCTCTGTTGCTTGCAAGAGCTCTGGTTCACTCGCATCCAGGTCCAAGGCGAACCTCGCCTTTGCCAGCGCCAGATCGAGCGCCGCACCTGCTTCTACCGTGCGCAGTAGGGACGCCGCCTCCTCCGCGACACGAGCACTCAGCACTCGTAGGATGCGCTCGATCTCATGCGCCTCAGCCGCTTGCAGCTCCCGCCAGCGATTGTTGAGTTCGATCACCTCGAGCGGCTCAACGAACAAAGTCTGGCCACTGCCCGACACGTCGTGTGTAATGCCTGGCACGGCCGAACGACGATCTGCCCGTACGGGGATCACATAACGTCCCTCCCGTACCGTGATATACGCCTCCTGCACTGCGTCCTGCCGCTCCGCGACCAGGCGGCGTAGCCGCTCCAGTAACCGATCGTGGGCTTCTTTGAGCTGTCGTCGAATCGCAGCCAACTCGGGCGAAGCGGTATCCAGGATCTCGCCACGCGGGCCAATGCTGCGCGCAAGGTCGCTTCGCAGGGCTGGCAAGTCGGCCAGTGCATCCACAAACTCAGCCAGCGCTGGATACCGTTCTGCCCAGCGTTCCGAACTCGCGAACTGACGACGCAGCGCTTGCGCCGCTTCAAGCGTATCCAGGATCGTCCGGAGGTCCGTTGGTGCCAGAGCCACCCCACGTCGAGCTGTTTCCACGAGCGGTCGAAGATCACGAAATCCCCCGACCGTAAAGCCAGGACGTTCGCTGAGCAACCGCACGGCCTCGCGTGTCACTTGGAGGAGATACCGCACCTGCTCTGGATCAGCCGTCGGCGTAAGCTCGAGGGCTCGCTCACGAGCGACCGAGTAGTGGCAGTAGGTCGCCAGCATCGAGCGTATCTTGTCGAACTCAAGAAGACGTAGCAGATCACTTGTCATACTCGCCTCACGCTCCTCCGAGGAGAGAAGGCGGTTCTCCCGGCACCCAGTCAATGACGACACGCTGCACCCAAGGTTCCGCGTCGCTGATTAGCGGCACCAGACGGGCACGCTCTATCTCGGACCGCAGCCGTACCCCAAACGCGTCACGGGGCAGCTGACCAATGGTGTTCGTCATGATCATGACGACTGACACCGTGACCGCACCAGCAAATACCATCGCGAGTAGCGCCTGCAGCAAGAGACTGATTGGCCCGCTCCCTCGTCCTTGCCAACGCCATGTCGCGACTGGTGCGGCACGTAGGGACCAAATGCTACCCCAGATGCCGAGCAACCCGACCGAAACGACGACCAGCAGGAGTGCCAAGAGCTCGCTTGCCCAACGGGACATCGCCGGTATAAGCTCGCGCAGTCCCCCCGCGAGAGGACGGGTAAAGAATGCCGCTGCCACCATCACACCGAACCAGGTTATAAGGGCAGCAAGCGCCCGTCCGATCCCGCTGAGGAAGGCCAGTGTGTAGAGCGCTAGAAACAGCGTAAAGACGAAGAGATCAACGATAGCCATCAAACTCTTCCAGAATCTCGCCGACCGCGCCACTTGACACGAACGGATGTTCGCACCTATACTGGCAGCGACGGTTCGACGACGGAAGGCGACGGGAACCGATGGGCAAGCGACTCACGAAGCGCCAGCAGGATATCCTCGAATTTATCCGAACCTTCGTGGACGAACGCGGCTATCCGCCGACGGTGCGCGAGATCCAAGCCGGTCTCGGCATCTCGTCCACCAGTGTTGTTGATTATAACCTGAACGTACTCGAGTATCTCCGTTTCATCCGTCGGAACCGCAATATTTCGCGCGGCATTGAGCTGCTCGAGCGACGGACTACGAAGCACGACGATGTGGTCCGCGTGCCACTCATTGGCACAATTGCTGCAGGTCAACCATTGCCGGTTCTCGAGCCAGTCGAAACAGAGAGCGCGACCGAATTTGTGGAGCTCGGCGCGAGCCTCGTGGGACATGCAACACGAGATCTTTTTGCATTGCGCGTCAAAGGCCTTTCCATGATTGACGCGCTTATCGACGACGGTGATATCGTCGTACTCCGCCGTCAAGCGACCGCGGAGAACGGCGATACTGTCGCAGCATGGCTGAAGCGCGAGCAAGAGACGACGCTCAAACGCTTCTATCGGGAAGGCAACATCGTACGGCTCCAGCCAGCCAACGCCGCGATGCAGCCCATCTATACGACCATCGACAACGTTGAGATTCAAGGGAAACTCTTGCTCGTCATCCGACGGCTGGAGTAAGAAGACGACCCTCTGTCACATCCTCGAGCGCGTGGCCCGCTTGGTTACTGGGCTCCAAAGTTCCGCAACGACGGTCTAACGTGGCTGTGCGTCGGAGTCATTTGAGAGGAGTACGTGCGTCGGCCGTCACGATGGCGCCTACGCCCGCAGTCGGTTCCACGCTTTCCGTTCCCCCTGTTTCTCCTCGGCATGTGCATTACATGCTCTCCGCACTCTTCTGCGTGTCTTGGTCGTCAGCCTTAAACATTTGGCTACGGTAGCGGAAACTCCCTGCAAGTCATCGGAGCGAAGGCCCTTTCGCCGTGAATTCCTCGGCCAGCTGTCGGTAGAGCACGTGCCGACACATGGTCCCGTGAACGAGGGAGAGAGTTCTGTTGTAGGCACTTTCCTGTTCGATCTGAGCGCCGCCATTACGGGAGAGGATTGACCGGGCACAGTATGCCGACTAGAATGCTCTCGGAGGGAAGTTTGCTGGCGTGCTGGGAAGGGACGGGGGCATGGATCTCGGTCGCGCATTCTCTTATGTTTTTCAAGATCCCCAGTGGGTCAAGAAAGCCCTCATTGCCCTCGTGATGTTGGTCATCCCGATTGTCGGGTGGGTGATCCTGTACGGGTACATGCTCCGTATCATGCGGCAGACTGCGCTTGGCGCCGACCTACCATTACCCGAATGGGATGACTTCGGCGGTGACTTTCTACGGGGGCTGAAGGGGTTTATCCTGCAATTGCTCTGGAACTCACCTGTCCTGATTCTATCTCTATGCACCTTAGCTCTATCTACTATTACATCTTCCTCACTTGCCATACAATTTGCCGGAGACTCTTCTGCTAGCAACACGCCACTAGTAACTATCCCACAGATATGGAGTCTTTGTGCAAATTGCCTATCGTCAGTGCTGAGTACGTTTATCGCCTTTATTGCACCACTCTTTGTCACACGTTTCGCAGTAACGGAGCGGTTTAGTGCAGCGCTTCAACTACCTGAGATATTTGGCGAGATAAGTCGGAGTGGTATCCAATTATTCATTGTCTTTATTGCTTCTCTTGTGCTAGGAATCATAGCTTTGTTTGGTGTAGTCCTCTGTATTGTAGGTATTTTTGGTACATTGCTGTATACTTTATTTGTGCAGGCACATTTGTATGGCCAGGTACGACGTCGTTTGGCAGCTGGTGGAGAGAGTGCGGCAGCCCCATCGCCCGTGATGCCAACTGCATGATTAGCCTGCCAAGACGAGACAGAATCGGCCGGAGAGCTATCCCTTGTCAGTGTGCACGGAGAATTGTTAGCCTCGGTGCAACAACGCGACCACCAAGGAGGGTGTCGTTACAAGACACGACAAAGCGCGTCGCTGGGTGGCCCAACTGGGACGCTTTGAGCATGGCTTAAGGAACCGAATGTGGACATCGCGCGCGCCTTCACAGCTCCATTCCGCGACAGGCAGTGGCTCGAAAAGGGGATTATTGGCGCTCTTCTGCTTTTCATACCGCTCATCGGGTATCTACTGGTCTTCGGCTGGGCTCTGCGGTACTTAAAGGCTGTCCTGTCTGGTGATGACACTGAACTCCCCGCCTGGAACCTGTGGAGCCAGGATCTGGTACTCGGCTTTAAGGCAACACTCGTCGCTATCGTTTGGTTCTCTCCCGTCTATGTACTCTTGTTCTGTAGCGCCCTCGCACTCGTTCCCTTTTTCTTTGACGAACCACGCCTCACCATCCCCTCGCTTGCTGTCTCGCTTGTCGGTCTGCTCTGCCTTGTTCCACTTGTTGCCGCACTCGGTAGTATTCCCCTCCCTATCCCTCTGACGCGCTTGGTATTCAGCGGCAGTCTTGCTGAGGCCTTTGCTCTCCGTCCGATTCTGAACGAGATTGGGAAAGCCATCCGTGATCTTCTGGTTGTCTGGGTTGTGAGTTTCGGGTACGCCCTTGGGATCGCGATCGCCGTGCAATTTGGCTCCCAGTTAGCAATCCTTCTGTGCTTCCCTGGCATCGCTGCCAGTATCCTCATCACAAGCGGCGCTCAGGTCCATTGGCTCCTCTTCACTGTCCACCTCTGGGCGCAAGTCCGATCGCGCCTTGGGCAGTCCAGTGCATCATTCACATCACAACCGCTCCCCGGTTGATGCACGGCCCTGCGCCGCTGAATCTCACCAGGGTTGCTACAAGTCGGCTCAAGAGTTATACTCCAGTCGGAGCGCGGGTGATTTCGAGGTGATGGGTAACGATGGAGTTCAAGGACTACTACAAGATCCTTGGTGTGCCGCGCGACGCGGATCAGGAGACGATCCGCAAGGCCTATTTGCGTCTCGCGCGCAAGTATCACCCTGACGTCAACAAGTCGCCAGAGGCTGAGGAAAAGTTCAAGGAGATCAACGAGGCGTACGAGGTTTTGCGGGATCCCGAAAAGCGAGCCAAGTACGATCGCTTCGGCGCTGATTGGGAGCGCTACCAGCAAGCCGCAGGTGCGCAAGGTGGAGCCACCGACTTTGCCGAGTGGTTCTTCGGTACCCGAGAGCGGGCACAGCAGCGTCGGCACCGACGCAGCAGTGATTTCTCGGACTTCTTCGACTTGCTTTTTGGGGATCTCGGGGATCTTTTCACCACCGGTACGGAGCGCGTCCGGATGCGCGCACGCCCGGAGCGCGGGCAGGACTACGAGCATCCAATCGAGGTGACGCTCCGTGAGGCTTACCACGGTGCAACTCGGCGGATCGATGTGAAGATCGACGAGCGCTGCACAGCCTGCCACGGTACCGGTCTGAACGGGCATGGCATCTGCCGGGTCTGTGGCGGAAGCGGGTATGTCACACGCACCAAGACGCTCGAAGTGAAGATCCCAGCGGGTGTACGGGAAGGCTCACGAATCCGCATCGCTGGGCAAGGTGGGCCAGGCATCAATGGCGGGCCGCCAGGCGACCTCTATCTCCGGGTGCATCTCGTTCATGATCCACAGTTCACACTTGAGGGTGACAATGTACGCACCGAAGTCGAGGTGCCGCTCTACACCGCAATTCTCGGTGGCGAAGTGACGGTACCCACACTCGATCGTCCTGTCGTCCTGCGGATCCCGCCTGGTACCCAGAATGGACAGGTTTTCCGGCTGCGCGGAAAGGGGATGCCTTCTCTTCGGACCGGCGAGCGTGGCGACTTGCTTGTCAAGGTCAAGGTTGTGCTTCCAACCGATCTGACCGAGGAGGAGCGTCGCCTGTTCGAGCGGCTGCGCGACCTCCGGGAAGCGCGCATCCGCGCCTGAATACGCCCGTAGTGCTATAGTTCACAGGGCAGCTTGCCCACTTGTCAGGACCAGAACAAGGAGTCGGATCGATGCCAGTGACCATCGTGCTGGGTGGCCAGTGGGGTGACGAGGGCAAGGGGAAAATCACCGATGCCCTGGCCGCCACCGCTGATATCGTCATCCGCCCGAACGGTTCAACGAATGCCGGGCACACAGTCGTCACCGACGAGGGCATCTACAAGCTTCACGTGATCCCATCCGGAATCCTTTATCCACATTGCACCTGCATCATCGGTGCGGGAGTAGCTGTCTCTCCCCCCGACCTCCTTCGCGAGATTGCCGCGCTGCGCGAGCGCCATGCACGGCTCGGCCAGCTCTACTTGAGCGACCGGGCACACGTTATCATGCCGTACCATCCACTTCTGGACCTGTACGAGGAGCAGCGTCGCGGTGCAGCTGGTATCGGGACAACGCTCCGCGGCAACGGTCCAGCCTTCACCGATAAGGTGGCACGACGTGGCATCCGTGTCGCCGATCTGCTACCGGGATCCGAGGCACTCTTACGGCAAAAGCTCGAGATTTTGCTTCCTGAGAAGAATACGCTCTTCGTGCACCTTTATCATCAGCAGCCGCTTGATCTTGACGAACTTCTGAACGAAGCGCGCACCTGGGGTGAAGCACTCGCTCCGTTCGTTATTGCCGCTGAAGTCTTCGTACAAGACGCGCTTGCTGCGGGCAAGCACGTCATTGTTGAAGCTGCGCAAGGCACCATGCTCGACCTCGATTACGGAACGTACCCATACGTCACATCCAGCTCTCCGACGGCTGCGGGCGCTTGCCAAGGAGCTGGCATCGCCCCCACACAAGTCGAGCGAGTGGTCGGTGTCTTCAAGGCGTACACCACACGCGTCGGTGCTGGTCCGTTCCCTACAGAGCTGACCGACGAGACTGGCCAGCTGCTGCGTGAGCGAGGACGTGAGTACGGGACAACCACTGGTCGACCACGCCGTGTTGGTTGGTTCGATGCGGTCGCGGCACGGTACACGGCGCGCTTGAACGGGATGACCGAAGCCGCACTGACGAAGCTGGACATGCTCGATCCACTACCCGAAATTCGTGTCTGCGTTGGATACCGCCTCGGCGATCGCGAACTCACTGCCCCACCGGCCCAACTCGACCAATACATGGCCGTAGAGCCGGTCTACGAGATCCTGCCCGGATGGCAGACGGACACCAGTCACGCTGCGTCGTTCGCCGATCTGCCACCTGCCGCCCAGCGTTACGTCGAAAGGATTGAAGAACTCATTGGTGTTCCGATCACGATGATCGGCATCGGCCCGGCGCGACGCCAGCTTGTCTGGCGCCATGCCAGTGCACTCGCCTGAAGCTGGTCGAGGAGTGGATGATGCTCGAGGCATGGCAGATCCAAGAAATCATTCCGCACCGTTACCCCTTCCTCCTTGTGGATCGGATCATTGAAGTCGAATGGGGCCAACGGGCTGTTGGCATTAAAAATGTCACGGTGAACGAACCGTTTTTCGTCGGTCACTTTCCCGGCAACCCAGTGATGCCGGGAGTACTGATCGTCGAAGCCCTGGCCCAGGTCGGAGCAGTCGCGCTCCTTGGTCATGAAGACTTCCGTGGAAAGATGGCGTTCTTCGCTGGTATCGACCGCGTCCGCTTCAAGCGCCCCGTGCGACCCGGCGACACACTGCGCCTCGAAGTCCAAATCGGGAAGCTCCGCCGGAACATCGGAACGGGTACTGGTCGCGCTACGGTCGACGGCGAACTCGCCGCCGAAGGTGAAATCCTGTTCGCGATCCTCGATCCCGACGCTGCTCGGACAGCGCGTTGAAGAATGCGACGCATCCTAGTCGTCAAACCCTGTTGCCTGGGTGACGCTCTCATGGCGACACCAGTTCTGCGCGCCCTGCGTACGGCTTTCCCCGACGCAGCGATCGACGTCGTCGTGACCCGGTGGGCAGCACCCGCCTTTGACGGTCATCCAGCCATCCGTCGTCTCATCCCGTATCCAGAGCAGGCCACGTTGCCTGCAATTGCCCGGCTCGCCCAACAACTAGCTCGTGAACGCTACGACTGGGGCCTCGGACTCGATCGCTCTCCACGTGTTGCGCTACTTCTTTACCTGAGCCGCATTCCAAAGCGCGCTGGTGTCAACGTAGCTGGACGCGGAATTCTCTACACCCATCGCGTGCGCCCACGGCCGAGCCAGCACGAGACGGAGCTCTACCTGGCGGTCGCCGAGATGCTTGGCGTTTCCCCGCAGGGCCTCGAACCGGAGTATGCCGTTCCGCCGGACGTACGCGCGAGTGTCGCAGCGCGACTAGGTTCCGTCACTCGTCCACTCGTCGTCATCCATCCGGGAGGCGCAGTCAACCCGGGCAGCACGTTCCTGGCGAAGCGCTGGCCGCCAGAGCGGTTTGCTGCACTGGCAGATCGATTGCATTCTGAGTTTAGTGCCACCATCGTGCTCGTCGGCGGTTCGAGTGATGCCGAGGCAGTAAGTGGGGTACTCCATGCAGCCAGGAGTCCTCTGCTCGATTGGTCGAACCGATTAACATGGTCAGAACTCGCCGCACTACTCTCCCTGGCAGATCTTTTCGTCGGGAACGACAGTGGAATCGGTCACCTCGCTGCTGCTGTTGGGACCGCGACGGTGTCGATATTCGGGCCGACGAGTCCTCTACTCTACCGGCCGCTTGGGCCCCGCAGCCTCGTCTGTGCCCCACCGGCAAGTTGGACGCTACACGAGGCACGAGACTTACGCCGCCCCTTTTCCATTCCAGACACACTGGATATTCGGAACGTGACGGTGAACGAGGTCGCGCAAGCCTGTGCCGCACTTCTCGGCGCAGCGGGAGCACCAGATGTTCCGTGACCTAGCACGCACCGCCGTTCGTTGGGTCGGGCAGGCAATTCCCGTGCCGATCTGCGCACCCAGTGTACGGCGCGAAGTGATACTGGTTCGGCCAGACCACCTTGGAGATGCAATCCTGACCTTGCCTGCCCTGCGCCTGGTACGCCAGGTCGCACCGGGACTCACGACAACGTTGCTTGCTGGCCCCTGGACAGCAGAGCTGTTCGCAATCACGCGTGTGGTCGACCGTGTTTTGCCAGTGGTGTTTCCTGGTTTCACGCGGCGACCATCGACCGACTTCACCCAGCCATATCGATTGCTCGTCCATGAGGCTGCTCGGCTCCGTCGACACGCCCCACTTGCGCTGGTCGTCCTTCGTGACGACCACTGGTGGGGAGCATGGCTTGGGTATCTCGCTGGGATTCCGATCCGTGTTGGAGCCGATCATCCTACTCTGCGTCCCTTTCTTACCCACCCTGTGCCCCTGCGGAGCGAGCACGTCGCTGCACGCAACATCGAGCTCGTCCGCGCGCTTTTGCGCCTCCTGGGGTATGATCCCCCGGAGTCCCATCCCACCGCGAATGATCATCCAGTCGTTTGGCCTGTCGACCGAGCAGCACAGAGCCGTGTGTGGGCACGGCTCGTCGCTCAGGGTATCCACGCCCCCTTCGCCGTCGTTCATCCAGGATCCGGTGCCGCTGCCAAATGCTGGCCTGAGCAGCGTTGGGCTGCCTTGGTTGATGCGCTGGCCGACCTCGGTTTGGCTGTTATCCTCACCGGCTCCCGGAGTGAACAACAGATGTTAGAAGCCATCGCGAAGACAGCACGCGCCACCCCGCTGGTCCTGGCTGGTGATCTCTCGCTTGCAGAACTGGCCGAACTCCTACGCGCTGCTTCTCTAGTCGTTGGGCCGGACACAGGGCCACTGCACCTGGCTGTCGCCGTCGGAGCACCTACCGTTCACCTCTTCGGCCCAACACGGCCCGAGCGATTTGGCCCATGGGGGCCTGCCACTCGCCACCGTGTGGTCCGCTCGCCGCTCGAGTGCCCGCGTTGCGGAGACATTGGCCCGATTCGTCCGTGTGGTGTCGGCTGTATGATGGCATTGAGTGTCGAGCGTGTCGTGGCCGTGGTGCAAGATTGCCTCTCGAAAGGCCTTTCTGGATGACAGAGCCGATTATTGGCATTGACGCCAGCCGCGTGCGGGCGGAGGGCATAACGGGGACTGAGCGCTACGCCCGCCGCGTGATTGAGCATCTCCTTCAACGACCGGGTCCGTATCGCTTTCGGCTCTATTGGAACACTCGGAGTGAGCTTCCGTTCCCCATCGACCGCGCCGAAATCAGCGTCATTCCCTTCCCACGCCTCTGGACGCATGTTCGTCTTGCCTTCGAGCTCGCGCGTCACCCAGTGGCGCTTTTGTTCGTCCCGGCACATGTTCTCCCACTCTGGTGTCCGGTTCCAGCGGTCGTAACCGTGCATGATCTCGGCTACCGCTACGAACCCCAAGCACATCCCCTCCGACAACGGCTCTATCTCGAACTGGGAACCTGGTGGAGTGTCCGTCGGGCCCGTCGGGTCATCGCGATCTCACAAGCAACCGCGAACGACCTCATTCGGTTCTACCGCGTGGCACCAGAGCGCATCGCCGTGATTCCGCACGGTGTTGACGCGCAGTTCTTCCCTCGTTCACCGCAAGAATGTGCGCCTGTTCGTCACCGCTATGGATTGCAGCGCCCCTATCTCTTGCACGTCGGGACCCTCCAGCCACGGAAAAACCTTGTGCGGCTCGTGCAGGCTTTCGAACTCCTTGCCCGGCACGATTCCGCACTCGAGCTCGTTCTTGTCGGCAAGCGTGGCTGGCTCGCGGAGCCAATAGAGCGGGCAATCGCCGAAAGCCCGTTTCGCGAGCGGATCCGCTGGCTTGGGCACGTAGACGATCGTGATTTGCCAGCGTTGTACAGCGCCGCTGAGGTTTTCGTCTTCCCTTCACTCTACGAGGGATTCGGTTTACCAGTGCTCGAAGCCATGGCTTGTGGCACCCCGGTCGTCGCCAGCCAGCGGGGTGCGCTCAATGAGATCGCCGGACCGGCGCTTGTGTGCAATCCGCTGGATCCAGCGAATATCGCCGAAGCTATCTCTGCGGCGCGCCAACCCGACCTGCGAATCTCACTGAGCGTGGCTGGTCGCACGCACGCCGCCCAGTTCAGTTGGGAACGCACGGCGGAAGAGACGCTTGCCGTCCTTACCGCCGCTCTCGGAGCGCCTCATGCCAGCACGATTTCGACGCATTCTTGTCGTGAAGATCGCTGATTTGGGCGACGCCGTCCTTACCCTACCAGCACTGCGTGTCTTGCGCAGTGCCTACCCGGACATAACCATTGATGTCTTGACTTCGCGAGTGGGAGCTGAACTCTATGGTCTTTGTCCGGTCATCAATCATATTTACGTTCTGGAAAAGTCGCGGTTGCGTCGTGGGGGGTTACTCCATCTCCTCGAACTTGCCGTCACGCTTCGGCGCCGGCAGTACGATGCTGTCATCCTGCTGCACCACCTGACAACATGGCCAGGACGCCTGCTCTACCGGATACTCCTTGCTGCCACCGGCAGCCCGGTTCGCGCGGGGATTGACAACGGCACTGGTCACTTTCTGACCCATCGCGTCGTCGATCGGGGATTTGGGGCAGTACCCGAATGGCAGTACGCACTGGAGATTGCACAGGCATTGGGAGCCTTAGAAGCACCCGAGCCACCGTACTTGCAGATTCCTGAGGAGGCACGATCGCAGGCGCAGCGGCTGCTTGAACCTGTCCCTCGCCCATTCGTCGTGATCCATCCGGGAGTCGGGCCCTTCGCACCTGCGCGCCGATGGCCAGCCGAGCGGTTCGCTGCTGTGGCACGCGAACTCGCTCGCCGCCAGTTGGGTATCGTGGTGACCGGCACTGCTAACGAAAAAACCGACGCAGCTCCCCTCCTCAACATCGAGGGCGTCCATGACCTGATCGGGCGCACAGAGATTGCGACGCTGGCAGCAGTTCTGGAGCAGGCGAGCCTTGTACTTGGAAGTGACTGTGGCGTGGTTCACCTTGCTGCGGCTCTTGGTCGCCCCACCCTGGCGCTTTTCGGGCCGACCAATGTGGAGGCTTGGCGACCATTGGGATCGTCGATCGCAAACCCGCTTCAAACTCTCCATGACACCGGTCCCGTACTTGCGCTGACCGTGCGACTGCCTTGCTCGCCCTGTTGTTATGTTGGCTATCGGGTAGGGCGCCCGGAAGGCTGTAGCCTTCGGACATGCCTCACCCTGCTTACGCCTGAGCTGGTCACGGAGACGGCTCTGAAACTGCTCGCCCACTGCTGAACTCGGTGCAGCTTGGCTGGAGTCGCCAAGGATGACAAGAGTCGCATTACGTACCGGCACTCCCAGCCTACGGCTTCTTGTGGGGGTTTTTCTAATGACACCCGTCACGACACGGGAGATCGGAGAGAGTCGTGCACGTTTTGGCGCGCGGGCGAAGTTTGCCTCCTCGACCGATCGTCGGTGCGATCACCATACTGCTCCCCTGTTGCTTACGTTATGCCGTTGACGGTCTCTCTTGGTACCTCTACAATCGCCGCAGGAGCTGGTGGCTCCGTCTTCTCTGTTGGTACCGGCTTCTTGAGGAGAGGAACGTACGCTGCCGTGGGAGATCGAAAGATTCGCGTCGCCATCATCGGTGTTGGAAACTGTGCTTCAGCGCTCGTTCAAGGTGTGCATTATTACCGCAATGCTGATTCCAACCAGTTCGTTCCTGGGCTGATGCATGTCGATCTGGGTGGCTATCACGTCGGCGACATCGAGTTCACCGCCGGGTTCGACATTGACATCAACAAAGTCGGGAAGGATCTCTCGGAAGCGATCTTCGCGCCGCCCAACAACACGTACAAGTTCACGGATGTTCCCTATCTTGGCGCACCGGTCTATCGTGGCATGACTCATGACGGTCTTGGGAAATACCTTTCGCAGGTGATCACCAAAGCTCCCGGACCAACAGCAGACATCGTTGGTATTTTGAAGGAGACAAAGACCGACGTTGTCGTAAATTTCCTGCCGGTCGGCAGCGAGATGGCAACCAAATGGTATGTTGAACAGGTACTGGATGCTGGGTGCGCATTCGTGAACTGCATCCCGGTGTTCATCGCCCGGGAGGAGTATTGGCAGCGCCGCTTCCGCGAGCGTGGATTGCCGGTTATCGGAGACGACATCAAGAGCCAGGTCGGCGCAACGATTGTGCACCGCGTTCTCGCTCGGCTCTTCGCGGATCGCGGTGTGCGCATCGACCGGATGTACCAGATCAATTTCGGGGGCAATACTGACTTCTTGAACATGCTTGAGCGCGAACGACTTGAATCGAAGAAGATCTCGAAGACGAATGCTGTTACAAGTATCCTCGACTATCCGTTGCCGGAAGAAAACGTCCATGTCGGTCCGAGCGACTACATTCCATGGTTGAAGGACCGCAAGTGGTGCCACATCCGTATCGAAGGAACAACCTTCGGTGATGTGCCGATCAATCTTGAATTGAAACTCGAGGTCTGGGACTCCCCAAACTCGGCCGGCGTCGTGATCGATGCGATCCGCTGTGCCAAGCTTGCGCTCGACGCCGGGATCAGTGGAGCACTAATCGGTCCCAGCGCGTACTTCATGAAGTCTCCACCCGTCCAATATCGGGACGAGGAAGCGCGGGAGATGGTCGAAGCCTTCATCCGGGAGACGGTAGCACAGCGCGAGCGACTGGCAGCGAGCGAAAGCACCTGAAACGATGGGTGTCTGCGAGGGTGACACGAGGGGCGGGCGCGTCATGCGCCGGCCCCTCTTTATCCTCCCAAATCGGCTATCAGGCACGCCGAACCCCGATGTGCTCCGGGCTCTCCACCTCAACCTCTCTTACGTACTCCATGAACCTTCGACAAGTCCTCTGGTCGACCGGTTCGCCCGATCTCTCCTCGCCCAGCACCGTCGTGCAAAGCACGCAACCGGGCGCATGCTCCGTTGGCGTGACGAGGAGTTCATCCCACGGATCGTCTTTCGCGATGAAGCGGCCGTCTGGGCATTCCAACGTGACTGCGCTTCCACTGTCTTGACTATCGATATGGGGGCAACCGAGCTCCTCGCACGAACGTTGCGTCTCGTGACGCCATCAACCCGGCCACCACTTGCGGTTTGGCATGTCGACCATCCCGGTGAAGACAAGATCCCTACAGCCGTGCCGCTCTTTCGCGGCACGGCACTCCTCTTCCTCCCAGCTGGCGCCCGCTTCCCGCATTGGTTCGCTATACTGATCTTCCGTCCTGGCTGGCGGTCCGTGTTGCTGGATCTGATCCAACTCGCTGGTAATCACCCTGTCACGGCGCTCGCCGAAGCGATCGAGCACGCACTCCGCGACTACACAAATCAATGGTGGGGCTGGCGTGCATGGTGGGACCAGCCAGCCGAGGAAGTATTACCCGAATTTCGGGAGGGTCGATGAGCCTTCTCTGGGCACTCCGTATTGGAGCACTCCTTACGCCGCTGGTTCCAGCACGCGTTGGCTACTGGCTTTGTCGGATCATCGGTGTTGCTGTCTTCCTTGGCCACCGCCGGGCTCGTCGCCACGTCCTTGACAACCTGCGGCACGTTTGTCCGCAGTGCTCCCGCCGTTGGCGTCTTTGGCACGCGGCTCGGGTCTTCATCACAGCCGTCATGAACTACTACGACCTGGTACGCATCCGGTCGGTCGATCGCCATCGCTTGCGTGAACTCATCGAAGTTCGCGGGTGGACACACGTCGAAGAAGCCTTATCTCGCGGCCGCGGTGTGATTGTCATCTCGGCACACCTAGGAAATTTCAACGTTGTTGCACAGTACCCGGCAGAACTGGGATTAGAAACGGCAATCGTCGTCGAACGGGTGCAGCCGCCACAGCTCTTTGCCTATCTCTGTCGCTTGCGCAGTGCAACTGGGGTTCGCGTCTTACCATCGGGCCCAGAAGCTGTTCCTGCAATTCTCCGCTTGCTTCGCCGCAACGGTGTTCTGCTCGTTGCTGGCGACCGCGATGTTACTGGTCACAGTCGCCTTGTCCGCTTCTTCGATGCTCCGGCACCACTACCGATCGGCCCGGTGGCACTAGCTCAGCGCACGGGTGCAACGCTCCTTCCTGCGTTTACTATCCGCCTAACACCTCGTCGCTCGCTTGTTGTTGTCGATCCGCCCTTGCAGCTCGTGCACACCGGTGATCCTGAGCGGGACCTTGTTGAAAACCTGCAGCAGGTCGCACGTTGCTTAGAACGAATGATCCGCACCGATCCCGGACAATGGGCCGTGCTACAGCCTGTTTGGGCAGTTGAGAAGTGCCGAACTCCCCTCGCCGAGGCTCTGGGTACGGTACCAGCACCTGATCACCTGGTGTCTCCTCCTGTCGGGACAGACGGATCGACCAGGACAGCCCCGTCCCCTTCGGATCCCCCCAACCCCACTTAATCGACCTTTCCCGTCGAACTAAGGGGGTTCGCGCCCCCTCACATTCCTCGTGACCAAGCGAACATTCGCTCTAATCATCGGCAAAACCCAGCGATCTGGTAGGATTGGAGGGGAAAGCGAACGGACGACGGAGCCATGAGCGAAAGTCAGATCGGACGCGTGCAGATCGTCAGTATTGAAGAGGAGATGAAGCGCTCGTATCTCGATTACGCGATGAGCGTTATCGTGCAACGAGCGCTTCCTGATGTGCGGGATGGTCTGAAACCCGTCCAGCGTCGCATTCTGTACGGCATGCACGAGATGGGCCTACGCCCGAATGCCAAGTACCGCAAGAGCGCCGGTATCGTTGGCGAGGTACTCAAGTCATACCACCCGCACGGTGACAGCGCCGTCTACGACGCGCTGGTGCGTATGGTCCAACCCTTCACCATGCGCTACCCGCTCATCGATGGACAGGGTAACTTCGGCTCCATCGACGGTGATGGCGCAGCCGCAATGCGTTACACCGAGGCCCGCTTGGCCCCCATCGCAGAGGAACTGCTCGCCGATATCGAGAAGCAAACTGTCGACTTCGTTCCGAACTATGACGACAGCACGCGCGAACCGGCTGTGCTCCCTGCCCGGCTCCCGAATCTCTTAATCAATGGTGCCAGCGGCATTGCAGTCGGGATGGCGACAAACATCCCACCACACAATCTCGGCGAGGTGGTCGATGCCCTCGTCTACCTGATTGATCATCCAGACGCCACGGTCGAGGAGCTTGTTGAGCGCCTTCCCGGCCCAGATTTCCCGACGGGCGGCATCATCCTCGGCCGCGAGGGCATTCTGGCAGCTTATGCGACTGGCCGCGGACGCATCGTCGTCCGCGCCCGAGCGCACATCGAAGAAAGCGGGCGCGGTCGCACAAGCATCATCGTCACCGAGCTGCCATACCAGGTCAATAAGGCTGCGTTGATCGAAAAGATTGCCGAGCTCGTCAAGGCAGGGCGACTGGAAGGCATTCATGATCTTCGGGACGAGTCTGATCGCGACGGCATGCGCATCGTCATTGAACTGAAGCGTGATGCGCAGCCGCGGGCCGTCTTGAACAATCTCTTCAAACATACGCAGCTCCAGACGACGTTTGGCGTCAACATGCTGGCGCTCGTGGACGGGACCCTACCGCGGGTGCTGACCCTCAAGCGCATGTTGCAGCTATATCTCGAGCATCGCCAACAAGTGGTCCGCCGCCGCACAGAATTCGAACTGCGCCAAGCCGAGCGCCGTGCACATGTCCTGGAAGGGCTCAAAATTGCGTTGGATCACCTCGATGAAGTGATCGCTACAATCCGGAGCGCTCGCTCAGCCGATGATGCACGGCAGCAGTTGATGAATCGATTCGGCCTGACCGAGATCCAGGCGAACGCCATTCTCGATATGCAGTTGCGGCGGCTGGCAGCGCTAGAACGCCAGAAGATTGAGGAGGAGTATCAGGAACTCCTCACCCGGATCGCTGAATTGCGGGCCCTCCTCGCCGATCCAGCGAAGATTCTCGCTGTGATTCGGCGCGAGCTCCTGGAACTCAAGGAGCGATACGGAGATCGCCGCCGTACACAGATTCAGGACGTCAGTGGCGAGCTGAGTGACGAAGACCTTGTGCCTAAAGTTGATGTCCTCGTCACGCTCACCGCTCGTGGCTACATCAAGCGGAGCACCAACGGCCACTACCGCGTACAGCACCGTGGCGGACGCGGCGTGAACGGCATGACGGTGCGGGACGAGGACTACATCCAGCACGTGGTGCTGGCGAGCACCCACGATTCGTTGCTCTTCTTCACCAATCGCGGTCGAGTCTTCCAACTTCCGGCTTACGAGATTCCTGACGCGGGACGAACTGCCCGGGGTCTTCCCATCGTCAATTTCCTGAACCTTCAGCCCGGTGAAGAGGTAACGACTCTTTTACCAGTACGAGATTTTGGCGCAGCGACATTCCTCTTCTTCTGCACCCGTCAGGGACGGGTCAAACGGGTCAGGCTCGACGAGTTTTCCAACGTCCGCGCGAGCGGGCTCATCGCTATGTCGCTGGATGCAGGTGACGAGCTTGTTTGGGTACGACCCACAACTGGATCCAATGAAGTGATCCTCGTGACAGCACTCGGGCAAGCAATCCGTTTCCCTGAAGACGAGGTCCGCCCCGTTGGTCGGCAAGCCGGGGGAGTAATCGGCATTCGCCTCGATGACAACGACTACGTTGTTGCGGCGGAGGTGGTCTCTCCGGACGCAGATCTCCTCATTGTCTCCCGCCACGGTTACGGGAAGCGAACGGCGCTAGAGGAATTTCGTGTCCAGGGCCGTGGCGGAAGTGGAGTCATCGCGATGAAGGTGACCGCTCGCACTGGACACGTGGCAGCAGCTACCGTCGCACGTGAGGATGATACTGCAGTACTAGTCAGCCGTCGGGGCCGGCTCATTGTGATACCAGTCCGCCAGATTCCGCGTTTGGGACGGAGCACACAAGGCGTCGCTCTGATGCGCCTCCAGGACAACGACGAAATCGCTTCCATCGCTGTCGGCCTGACCAGTGAAGCACTATCACCGACGCGGTCGGGCAAGGAAGGCAGTGAACCAGATGGCCTGGAGGACTCGTAGGCACCATTGCCGAGCGGTAACAGAGAAAAGCAAGCTGGCAACGCCAACCTCGAGCATCCAGAGCACAGAAGCGAACAGCGGACGGTTCCAGAGGCTGGTAGCGCCATTATTGAAGAGAATGATCGCGCCATAGGCGAGTGTTCCCGCGGCAATCACCCAGCGGGCCGCTGCCGCGGGCGCAAGACGTGCAACAACTGTCACTAATGCCGCAGCGAGAAAACCACCACCGAGCGCAAGTGAGAGCGACCTGGTACTACCATCCTGTGCGCTCGGCAACACGCTGACGGGCACCACAAGGAGTGGCCAGAGAACCAGCGAGCGTGCGAGCGGGCTCCAAATGTCACTTCGTCGTTCGACGAGAGCAGCCCCCGCAATCATTGTGGCGGTGATCGCTGTCCCAGTCTCGAGAGCGAGGAGAAGTCCTCCCGTGGTCATCGTCGCACCTGAAGAGGCGACATACGCCTGGACTGCCGCAAACGGCGTAACGAGGCCAATCGTCATTGCTTCGACAGCACTCGCTGTTCGCAAACGCAAAGGCAACCGGAACCACGGCGAGGCGGCAAGCAAGCACACGCAAGCAACACCGGCGACAAGCACCAGTAGCGTTAACCGTTGCGGCCATGCGGCTGCCGCAAGGTAGAGGCTTGCCACCAACAGGCGGGTTGCGATCAGCCACCCTACATCTAGGCGGAGACCAGCCGGCATCTGCCGCGCTGGCCGAGTCTGGCTGATCGCGGTCGAACTCCGTGGAGGTTCCCACCGTGCATCTTCGATCGTCTCGTGCTGACTCATCCACCCCATGAGCGCCGCCTTCATCCACGCTCAGTGTACGATTGCCGCGATACGGAGCGCAGGCACCGAGGAGGAGCAGAAGGTGGCCCGTGTCGGTATCTTCGGTGGAACGTTCGATCCGATCCATCACGGTCACTTGATCGTTGCCGAGGTACTCATGGAGGAACTTGGGCTTGAGCGTGTGCTCTTTCTCCCGGCCGGCCAACCACCCCACAAGATCGGCCGTGTTATCACGCCCGTTCCCCATCGTTTGGCAATGCTCGAGCTCGCGATTCAGGGAAATCCTCACTTCGCCATCTCGTACGTCGATGTCCGGCGACCCGGGCCCTGCTACACAGCTGACAGCTTAGAGATCCTCAAACGTCAGTACCCTGAGGATGAACTCATCTTTCTGATGGGTGAGGACTCCCTGCACGATCTCCCAACATGGCACGACCCGAATCGTGTCGCTGCTCAGGCACTCCTCGGAGTCGCACTACGGCCTGGCGTCCAGGTCGATCTGGAAACAGTCTTCGAGAAGGTTCCGGCAGCACGCGACCGTGTTATCCTCGTCCCTGTCCCGCTCATCCAAATCGCGGCGAGCGACATTCGCCGGCGGGTCGCTGAGGGGCGAACAATCCGCTATCAGGTTCCTACGATCGTCGAGGAATACATTTATCGGCATCAACTGTACCGCGTCCCTGCTCCCCTGACCGCTGAGGGGAGTGCCCGGAGTGCGGGAGTATAATCCCCGCGGCACCGCTCGGACGCGGAGCGAGGAAGCGAGGGAAGACGGTGCGGATCCGACCTTGGCAAACGCTGATCGTCATTATCCTCTTGAGTCTGGCTGCAATCTGGGTCGATCTTCCGGGGCGCCCGCTGGATCCGTTTGGCTGGAAAGAGAACATTACCGTTCGGCAGGGACTTGACCTGCAAGGCGGCATCCAGCTCGTCCTGGAGGCACGTCCTCCTGCTGGCGTCCAAGTGACGCAGGAGGTTTTGCAAGGTACACGTGACACCATTGAGCGGCGAGTGAACGGCCTTGGAGTGAGTGAACCGGTCATCCAGACACGAGGGAACAACCAAATCCTCGTAGAGCTGCCTGGCTTTCAAGATCCGGAACGAGCGGTTCGGGTGCTCCAGCGGACGGCCCTCTTGGAGATCATCGACACGCAAGGACAGTTCTTGCCGGTCGGCACTATTGTCAACACCACTGCCGGCCCGGCTAACGAAGCAGCAGCGACGCCCACACCAACGGAGACGACATCTGCAACAGCGACGACGGGTGCTACCCCCACAAGTGTCGCTTCAGCGGCTGGCGAGACTCCGGTAGCTACTCCGGAGGCAACTCCAACACCGACAGCGACACCCACACCGAGTGGACCGGTGTACGAGACGATTGTTACCGGTGCCGACCTCAAGGACGCCTATCCAACGACTGATCAGTTCGGCAATCTCGTCGTCGGCTTTGAGCTCAAACCCGAGGCAGCTGATCGATTCTATCAATACACCAGTACACACATTGGTCAGCCGATGTCGATTGTGGTCGATAAGCAGGTGATCAACACCGCCACGATCCGAGATGCGATCCGTGACCGCGGCATTATTCAAGGGCTCAGTGCTCAGGAAGTGCGCGATCTGGCGCTACAACTCAAATCAGGCGCGCTCGCTGTGCCGCTGGAAGTTGTGCAGAGCCGGACAGTAGGTCCCACCCTCGGTCAGGACTCCATCCAAAAGAGCATCATTGCCGGGCTTGTCGGACTTAGTTTGGTCGCGCTTTTCATGATCCTCTACTATCGACTGCCCGGTTTCATCTCAGTTATCGCGCTCCTCCTCTACACGGCATATGTCTTCGCGCTCTTCAAGCTCATCCCGGTGGTGCTGACGCTGCCTGGGATCGCTGGCTTCATCCTCTCGATCGGCATGGCTGTCGACGCCAACGTCTTGATCTTCGCCCGTATCCGAGAAGAGCTCCGGCTTGGTCGACCGATCGCCCGTGCCATTGAGGAGGGCTTCAACCACGCGTGGCCATCCATTCGTGACTCCAACATCTCGACGATGATCTCCTGCATGATCCTCTTTTGGTTCGGCCGCTATGTGGGTGCGACGATTATCCAGGGCTTCGCGCTGACACTCTTCATCGGTGTTGCGGTCAGCATGTTTACCGCAATCGTCGTCACACGGACGCTTTTGCGCATCCTGCTCACTCGCCGCATCTTCCGTGACGTCCGGTGGTATGGAATCTCTCCATCCCAAGTCGCAACGGCACCAGCCCCTGGTGATTGAGAGGAAGCGGACAATGCTCGATCTCGTTGGGAAACGCTATTACTGGTTTCTCCTTTCGATCCTCGTCATCGTGCCGGGGATGATTTCTCTGGCAGTTCACGGCCTGCGACTCAGCATCGACTTTACCGGTGGCTCGCTCTGGGAACTCCAGATGAGCCGCCCTGTTCAGCCAGGCGAGGTTCGACAAGTGTTGGTCCAAAACGGCGTCGATGACGCCATTGTGCAGACTGCGGACAACAATGTCGTGTTGATCCGGATGCGCGAACTGAAAGAGGGTTCGCCTGAGAAGGATCAGCTGGCTCAAGCCCTGCGAAATGCTTTCGGCGACTTCACTGAACTCCGATTAGAATCCGTGGGACCGACTCTGGGTACCGCGATCCGCAACCGAGCGATCATTGCTGTCGCCCTGACCACCATTGGCATACTCGCCTACATTGCTTGGGCCTTCCGTAATACGAACAACCCATTCCTCTACGGCATCGCGGCCATCATCGCCATGCTCCATGACGTTGCTGTTGTGGTGGGTATTTTCTCAATCCTCGGTTGGTTGCGCGGGGTTGAAGTGGATGCACTGTTCGTGACCGCGCTTCTCACCGTGATCGGATTCTCGGTGCACGATACGATCGTCGTTTTCGACCGGATCCGTGAGAATCTGGCTCGCCGCGCGGCACCAACCTTCGAGCAGATTGTGAACTATAGCCTCGTGCAAACGCTCGTTCGCTCGCTCAATACGTCCCTCACAGTCGTCTTCACGCTCTTGGCTTTGTACCTACTCGGCGGTGAGACGATCCGTAACTTCGTTCTCGCCTTGTTGATCGGTATCGTCAGCGGAACCTACTCCTCAATCTTCAACGCCAGTCAGATCGTGGTCGTGTGGGAGAACCGGGAGCTCCATCGCCTGTTCGCACGCCTTCGACGACAACACGCACCCGCCTGAGGAGCCGTCTTATGTCCATCCGGCTACGCATCGGCGTCATTGGTGGCGGAATCGCCGGGTTGACGGTTGCGTATCGCCTTGCCAGCCGAGGACATGAGGTGATCCTCTGGGAACGCCAACGCCAGCTCGGTGGGCAGGCGGCAGCGTTCCCGCTTCTCGGCACGGCACTCGAGTACTTCTACCATCACCTCTTCATGAGCGACCACGACATCGTAGCCCTGATTAAGGAACTCGGCATTGCCGATCGGCTGGTCTGGTTGCCCTCCCGTGTTGGGTTCTATGCCGCTGGACGGATTTATCCTCTTTCGAGCGCTCTCGATGTTCTTCGTCTCGGAGTTGTCCCGTTCCATGATCGACTCCGCATCGGCCTCGTCACGTTTTACCTGCAACACGTCCGCGATTGGCGACGCTTTGAAGAGGTCACCGCAGAAGAATGGCTTCGGCGGTGGGTCGGTGCTCGTGCCTTTGACCGCGTATGGGGAGCTCAACTCCGCGCCAAGTTCGGTCCACGTGCTGGCGATGTCGCGATGGTCTGGTTTTGGAACAAGATCTTTCTCCGCACCCAATCTCGCCGCTCATTGTTCGAGCGCGAGCGCCTGGGCTACATCATGGGCAGCTTCAATGTCCTCATCGATCGGCTGGCTGACGCGATCCGCGAACGAGGCGGTACTGTCCTTGCCGGCGTTGGAGTCGATGCAGTCGAACGAAGCGGGGACGCGTGGGTCGTCCGCGAGAGTACCGGCCGTGCGATGCCGGTTGATGTGATTGTCGCTACCGTCCCGTCCCCGTTGATCGCAAAGCTGTTTCCGCAACTTCCTGAGATCTATCGGGTGAAACTTTTGGGAACAGTCTACCAGGCAGCCGTCACCCTGCTTCTCCAAACCCATCGACAGCTCAGCGATATATACTGGCTGAACATCGGTGATCCCGATCTCCCTTACACTGGCATCATTGAACATACGAACTTCATTCCCGCGTCTTATTACCAGGGCCGACACCTTATCTATGTCAGCAAATATGTCGAACAGACGCATCCGTACCTCGCGCTGCGCGACGAGGAGGTTTTGGCTGCTGCGATCCAGCATCTTCCCAAGGTCAATCCTGCTTTCTCGGCTGACTGGATCGAAGACTATTGGGTCTTCCGCGAGCGAGCTGCTCAGCCGATTGTCACCGTCCGTTATCGTGCGCAAATCCCGGACCATCGCACCCCGTTGCCGGGGGTCTATGTGGCAAACACGGCTCAGATCTATCCTGAAGATCGTGGAACCAATTACAGCGTTCGTTTGGGTAATGTGGTCGCTGACCTCGTCTGCGATGACGTGAGAACGGGCCGCCTTACTGTGGCTACTTCGGCCGCACGCGATGTGACTTCATGAGGCAACGACGGTTCATAACCGATACACAGTGAACCCATAAACACCAGCTTGACAACGGTAGTCGTACTTGGGTATCGTGCGGGCTCGGGCTGTGTGAGCCTGCTGCCGAGAGGTGTCCATGGGAGGAAGCGAAGCAAGAATGAAGTACGTCGTCACGCCGACCGGCAAAAAACTGGTAACGCTGATTCCGGGTGACGGCATTGGGCCGGAGATCGTTGAGAGTGCCTGCCGGATCATCGAAGCAGTCGGTGCCCCTATCGAGTGGGAGGTCCGGCGAGCTGGCGCAAGCGTCTTCCGTGAAGGGATTGCGAGCGGCGTCCCTGACGACACCATTGAGTCCATTAAGCGGACACGTGTCGTACTTAAGGGGCCGCTTGAAACACCAGTGGGTTACGGTGAGAAGAGCGCCAACGTCACCTTGCGCAAGCTCTTCGAAGCGTTCGCTAACGTTCGCCCGGTCCGTGAGTTCCCGTCTATTCCCACCCCCTACCGTGGACGCAATATCGATCTTGTAGTTGTCCGAGAGAATATTGAAGATCTCTACGCTGCAATCGAATACCGGGAAACTCCTGGTGTGACAATCGCCCACAAGTTGATCTCATACAAGGGTAGTGAGAAGGTGATCCGCTTCGCCTTCGAACTCGCTCGGGCGGAAGGTCGGAAGAAAGTCACCTGCGCGACGAAATCGAACATCCTGAAGCTGACGGAGGGCTGGTTCCAACACATCTTTGAGGAGATCGCCCGCGAGTATCCGGATATCGAAGCGAATCACCTTATTATCGATAACTGCGCGCACCAACTCGTCAAGGCACCCGAACAGTTCGAAGTGATCGTGACCACGAACCTCAACGGTGACATCATCTCTGATCTCGCGTCTGGGCTCGTTGGGGGACTCGGCTTCGCCCCCTCCGGAAATTACGGTCATGAGGTTGCGATCTTCGAGCCAGTCCACGGCACTGCCCCGAAGTACGCCGGAAAGAATGTCATCAATCCAACGGCGATGATCCTGACTGCAGTGATGATGCTACGTTACCTCGACGAGTTTCAGGCTGCTGAAACGATCGAACAGGCGCTCGTGGTGACGCTCGAAGAGGGCAAGGCGCTCACTCGCGACGTCGTGGGAGATGAGCGGGCAGTTTCCACCACCGCGTTCACCGATGCAATCATTGCCAATCTCGGTCGGCGTTCAAAAACCTGGCACTCTCGACCACACAAAGAGATCCGCATTCCGCCCCAGCGCCCCGAGTTGGATCCCATTCGTCCGGGTCAGCGCCGGGTCGTTGGTCTCGACCTCATCATCGAGGGCACGGAACCACCGGAGGTTCTCGGCCCGAATCTGGAAGCGCTCGTGGCTGATTTGCCACTGCGCCTCCACCTGATTTCGAGCCGCGGATTGCAAGTCTATCCGGATGTAGGCACCCGGATCGATTATGTCGACCATTGGCGCTGCCGTTTCCTCACTCGCAACGGCGAAGTGACGACAAGGACGGTCACCGAGCTCCTCAATCGCGTTAGTGCACGCTATCGCTGGAGCCGGGTACAGTTGCTCCATGAGTTGGACGGCGAGCCGGGCTTCACAAGAGCACAGGGCGAAGACTGAATCACAGGAGCAAGAGCGATGAGCACGACGCCGAGCCAGCCGCTCGTCGGCATCATCATGGGCTCGCGCTCAGACTGGGAAACAATGAGTCATGCGGCGGAAACACTTGAAGCACTGGGCATCCCCTACGAAGTCCGTGTGGTTTCAGCACATCGCACGCCTGACTTGATGTTCGAGTATGCAGCGAGTGCCGAGCGTCGCGGTCTCGAGGTGATCATTGCAGGTGCCGGAGGTGCTGCGCATCTTCCGGGAATGACTGCGTCCAAGACCGTCCTTCCGGTGCTAGGCGTACCGGTACAGAGTCAAGCACTGCATGGGCTGGATTCGCTGCTTTCGATCGTGCAGATGCCAGCCGGTGTACCGGTTGGCACGCTAGCGATTGGGCGCGCCGGAGCCATCAATGCAGCCCTCTTGGCAGCAGCGATTCTCGGAAATAAGTACCCGGAAATCCGCGAGGCGCTCCGTCGCTACCGTGAACAACAGACACAGTTTGTTCTTGAACGACCAGATCCGCGTCAGCCGGAATAGGAGGGCACGCTTGTTGATCGGGATCCTCGGAGGTGGTCAACTCGGGCGCATGCTTGCTCTTGCCGGCTATCCGCTCGGACTGCGGTTCCGTGGTCTCGATCCAAATGCTAATGCACCGCTGGGTCAGGTTGCCGAACTTGTCGTGGCTCCATACGATGATCGGCTCGCGCTGGAACGCTTTGCAGCGGGTCTGGATCTTGTCACCTACGAGTTCGAGAACGTTCCGGGATCGACGGCGGAGTTCCTCGCTGCCCGCCTTCCTGTCTCACCACCCCCCGAGGCCCTGATTCGTTCCCAAGATCGGCTTGAAGAAAAGCGACTCTTCGAGGAATGCGGTATTCCGGTGCCACGGTGCGCACCGGTCTCTGGTCCGGACGATTTCGCCCAGGCGTTGGGCGCCGTCCCGCTCCCTGCACTACTCAAGACGCGTCGTCTTGGCTACGACGGTCGAGGACAGGCGCAGATTCACACCGCAGAAGAGCTGGCTCTGGCTTGGGAACGCCTCGGCCGAGTACCCTGCTTGCTGGAAGAGTTTGTGCCATTCGAGTACGAAGTCTCGTTACTAGGTGTCCGCTCGCGCCGGGGCGAAATCACCTTCTACCCCTTAGTCGAAAACCGTCACGTGGAAGGGATCTTGGCCATCTCCCGGGCTCCCGCTCCACGTGCAAGCACGGCACTGCAGACGTTGGCCCAGCAATACGTCGAAGCGATCCTGAACCGGCTGGAGTATGTCGGGGTTTTGGCGGTTGAGTTCTTTGTTGTCGGCGACCGGCTGCTCGCCAATGAGATGGCTCCGCGTGTGCACAACAGTGGACACTGGACCATCGAGGGCGCAGAGACAAGTCAGTTTGAGCAGCATTTGCGTGCCATTCTCGGCTGGCCACTCGGTTCGACTACACCCCGAGGTCACAGCGCAATGATCAACCTTCTTGGTGTCGTCCCACCCATCGAGCCCATACTTGCCTTGCCCAACACGCACGTCCATCTCTATGGCAAAGAACCCCGGCCGCGGCGCAAGCTTGGCCACATTACTGTCCGTGCCGACTCCGCTCACGAACGAGACGAACTCCTCCGTCAGGTACTGGAGTTCGTCTCGTTCCCCTGACAAGCACGTCGAGGGTCGGGAGTAAATCACCATCCCCGACCCTCCTCCATGCACCATCCGCCGTCACCGCGTCTTCCGCGGGTGTGATTACTGCCAGCGTGGCGTGCGGAGGACTGCCCCCTCGGACGCCGAACTCACGAGCGCCGCGTACCGGGCAAAGACGCCATTCGTGAAGCGTGGAGCTGGCGGCGACCAGTTTGCTCGCCGCTCGGCGAGTTCAGCATCCGATACCTCGAGATCAATGCGCCGGTTTTCCACATCGATGACGATCGTGTCCCCATCTCGCACGAAGGCTATGGGACCACCCACCGGGGCTTCTGGTGCCACATGCCCAATCATGAGACCCTTGGTGCCGCCAGAGAACCGCCCGTCGGTGACCAAGGCAACGTGTGGTCCGAGCCCTTCGCCGACAATCGCTGCAGTGATACCGAGCATTTCCCGCATGCCGGGGCCGCCCTTTGGCCCCTCATACCGGATGACCACCACGTCTCCAGGTTTAATTTGCTGGTTCAGCACGGCTTGCATCGCCTGTTCTTCGGCATCGAAGACGCGCGCGGTACCGCGGAAATACATCTGCTCCGTTCCGGCGACCTTGAGGACGGCACCTTCCGGAGCCAGTGACCCTCGCAGAATCACGAGTCCACCGTGCGGCTTCAACGGATTGGACGGATGGTAGACTACTGGCTGGCCAGGCGCCTCCTGGGCATCCGCTACTGCCTCGGCAAGCGTCTCACCTGTAACAAGTCGCTGGTCTCCATCGACAAGTCCAGCCTCGAGCAACCGCTTCACGACCAGCTTTGTACCCCCGGCCTTGTAGAGGCTCCATGCCACATACTTGCCCCAAGGCTTGAGATCAGCGATCACCGGTGTACGCCGGCTAATCTCATCGAACTCGTCAATACTCAGCGGGATTCCTAGCTCGTGAGCAATCGCCATGAGATGAAGCACCGCATTTGTTGAGCCACCCGTCGCCGCCACCGCCGCGATCGCATTCCGGAGCGACGTCTTGGTGATGAAGTCACGCGGCGTCCGGTTCGCTCGCACAACCTCCATGAAACGGCGACCGGCCTCACGCGTTGCTTCAGCCTTTTCCGGCGCCACCGCCGGAATCGCGTTGTAGCCCATCGGAGAAAGCCCTAGGACTTCTAAGGCCATTGCCATCGTGTTCGCCGTGTACTGGCCACCACAAGCACCGGGGCCCGGAATCGCTCGGCGCTCGATCTCCTGGAGCTCCTCGAGCGTAATCTTCCCAGCCGCGTATGCGCCGACCGCCTCGAAGACCTCAACGATCGTCAGCTCTCGGTCACGCCAATGGCCAGGCGCGATCGAGCCGCCGTACAGCACCATGCCCGGAACGCCAGCTCGGATCACCCCCATTGCTCCACCAGGGATCGTTTTATCGCAGGAGACGAGAGCGACGATCGCGTCGAACTGGTACCCAAACGCCATGAGCTCGATCGAGTCGGCGATTACCTCGCGGCTAATCAGCGAGGCTTTCATCGCCTCAGTCCCCATCGAGATCGCGTCGTTCACTGCAACCGTGTTGAACTCGACGGGCACCCCTCCCGCTTCACGGATCCCCTCCCGGAGGTGCTGCGCAAGTTCGCGCAAGTGATAGTTACATGGCATCGCGTCGGTCCACGTATTGGCGATAGCAACGATCGGCTTCTCGAAGTCCTCGTCGCGGAACCCGACAGCTCGTAGCATCGCGCGCGCTGGTGCGCGGTCGATCCCATGCGTGATCCGTTCGCTCCGCATCGTCCCTTCGACTCCTCTCCGGCCGTTCGTACGACGCTGGTTGGCATTGTACTGCTGGAGTCGCATTTTGTGCTGTTTGCCGTGAGCAGCTTTCGCTGTCTACTATGAGCAGAGCAGTAGTGTTTGAGCGCGGGAGGGAGAGGACAAGCAGTGGAGCCACAACCATTCGTTTGCCTGGTCGTTTTGGACGGCTGGGCCATTGGGCCAGACTATCCTGGTAACGCCATTCGCGCAGCGCACACTCCAGTCATGGATCGCCTACAAGCCACCTACCCTATGACGACGTTGCGCTGCTGGGGACTCGACGTCGGACTTCCTGACGACCAGATGGGTAATTCGGAAGTCGGTCACCTCAACCTCGGAGCGGGCCGAGTTGTCTATCAGCTCATCACCCGTATTGACCTTGCCATTGAGGATGGCTCCTTCTTCGAAAACGAAGCCTTCCTCAAGGCGATGGACCGAGCTCGCCAGCCAGGCAGAACACTCCATCTGCTCGGGCTTATTGGGGACGGCGGCGTCCATAGCCACCAACGTCACCTCTATGCCTTGCTCGAGCTCGCAGCGCGCGCCGGCGTCCCTCGTGTCGCGGTGCATGCGTTCACCGATGGCCGTGACACCTCCCCGACCTCGGGTATCGAGCATCTGCGCGAACTCCTGAGCACGATAGAACGTCTCAAAACCGGCTTTATCGCCTCCATCAGTGGTCGCTATTACGCCATGGATCGGGACAAACGCTGGGATCGGACGCAGCAGGCCTACAACGCGATTGTGTGTGGGCAGGGCCGCACCGCTCTTAACCCTCTGCAAGCGATTGAACAAAGTTACGCCGCGGGTGTTACCGACGAATTCATTGTTCCCACCGTAATCGTCGACTCCACCGGACGCCCCCGAGCGACGGTTCAGGACGGCGACGCGGTCATCTTCTTCAATTTCCGCGCCGATCGAGCGCGACAGTTGACATCCGCCCTGACCGATCCGGATTTCCGTGCTTTCGAACGCTGCCGATGGCCGCGCGATATCTTAATGGTCACCATGGCCGAGTACGAGCCGCATTTCCCAGTTCTGGTTGCCTTTGCACCGGATATCGTTCGGACACCGTTGGCGCGCGTCCTGTCGGAGGCTGGACTCCGACAGTTCCATACCGCAGAGACCGAGAAATATGCCCACGTGACGTACTTCTTCAATGGAGGGCGAGAAGAACCCTTCCCTGGCGAGGAACGTGTCTTGGTCCCGTCGCCCAAAGTACCGACATATGACCTTAAGCCGGAGATGAGTGCCCCCGAAGTCACCGACGTGGCTGTTGAGGCGATCCGGAGCGGGAAGTATGCCTTTGTCCTCATCAACTATGCCAACCCAGACATGGTCGGGCATACCGGTGTCTTTGAGGCAGCAGTCAAAGCCGTCGAGTGTGTCGACCAGTGTGTTGGCCGGATCGAGGATGCAGTGCGATCAGTTGATGGATATCTCATCGTCACCGCCGACCATGGCAATGCTGACGAGATGCTGGTACCCGGAACGAACGAGGTGTGGACTGCACATACCAAGAATCCAGTTCCTTTCGTCCTCGTCGCACCTGAGCAGAGTCCTTATCGTCGCGTGACATTACGGAGCAGCGGTCGTCTCGCCGACGTCGCCCCAACGATTTTGCAGCTCATGGGCCTTGAACAACCGGAGGAGATGACCGGGCAGAGCTTGATCCAACGGTAAGCTGGGTAACCGCTATCCATCCACTGACCCCGAAAGGCCGTCGCAGGAACACGACGGTGGCTGCGACGGCCTGACAAGACTCATAAGTTACCGATCCGCCACGTAGCCATGAAGGGGAGCGGCGGCAGATCTCCTCGCCCTGCTCGCCGCTCCCACGTTGGCCCCACAGCGAGTTCCCCGACGTGGATCTGAGAGGGATCTTGCGGTCAGCAAAACCCGCTGAGTGGACGACCCGATGTGAGTTCCCCGGTCATAAGGCGACCCGACTGTCATCCAAGCCGCCGCAAACCGGCCGGAAAACCGTTCCATCCGGCGTACACAGCAGAGGCGCCGAGCTCCTCTTCAATCCGCAGAAGTTGGTTGTACTTTTCGACACGATCCATCCGAGCCGGCGCACCCGTCTTGATCTGTCCTGCATTTACCGCGACCGCAAGATCGGCGATAAAACTATCAGCAGTTTCCCCGCTCCGGTGCGAAATGATGGTCGCATAGCCGTGCGACCGGGCCAGGCGGATTGTCTCCAGTGTCTCGCTTAACGTTCCAATCTGGTTCAGCTTCACCAAAACCGCATTCGCGACACCAAACGAGATACCATGGCGGACACGCTGCGGATTTGTGACAAACAGATCGTCCCCGACGAGCTGCACTCTACTCCCAAGACGCTGAGTTAGAATCCGCCAGTGATCCCAGTCGTCCTCGGCGAGTGCATCTTCGAGGGAAACAATCGGATAGCGCTCGACCCAGTCACTCCAAAAGTCGATCATCTCGTCCGGCGACAACGTTCGTCCCTCACCAGGGAGAGTGTAGGCTCCATCCTGGTAAAGTTCGGTCATCGCTGGATCGAGTGCCAGAACGACGTCCTCACCAGGGCGAAAGCCCGCCCGCTCAATAGCGCTCAGGACAACCTCTACTGCCTGACGGTTGCTCTCAAGGCGCGGCGCGTATCCTCCCTCATCTCCGACTGTCGTCGCAGCGCCTCGCTCAGCCAGTACCTTGCGGAGCGCATGATAGATCTCGGCTCCCCAGCGGATCGCCTCAGCGAACGAGGGGGCACCGACCGGAACGACCATAAACTCCTGCATGTCGACACCTGATCCGGCCGCGTGTTTGCCACCATTCAGAATGTTCAGCATTGGCGTGGGAAGGACATGAGCATCAGGGCCACCCAGATAGCGGTAGAGCGGGAGTCCGAGCGCTGCCGCGGCAGCACGGGCAACCGCGAGCGAGACGCCGAGAATCGCATTCGCACCAAGACGCCCCTTGTTGGGTGTCCCGTCGAGTTCGATAAGTGTTCGGTCAATGGCGCGCTGATCGAGTGCGTCCATCCCACTGATTGCCTCAGCAATTGGACCGTTCACATGTCCAACCGCCTTGCGTACTCCTTTGCCCCCGTAACGCGTGTCGCCATCGCGGAGTTCCACCGCCTCGTGACGTCCGGTGGATGCCCCCGAAGGCACCGCTGCACGCCCCACTGCCCCACAAGCCAAGCGAACCTCCACCTCAACTGTCGGGTTACCCCGGGAATCCAGGATCTCCCGTCCACGGACAGCAACGACCGTCGTCTGGCTCATCGGTTCTTCCTCCTCGAACCACGTCCCAGACTCGACCGGGCGAAGTGTACCGATCAGGACAAAACCCCGGAATCGCTCGAACCATGGCGCGAGCGCTCGACAGCTGAGCCATACTGCGTAGCGCTATATCGGAACAAGACTTTTCAGCATTTCGGAGTCTGCAGTATTGTGGGCTGCAGGAACTCAGTCGGCGATGCCCAGCAAGCGGCTGGTGCCGTTTGCCGCTTGCGAGATGTCCTCACCACCATGCCCGCATGAGATCAGCATGGACAACCTTGAGTCGATGTTTGAGGTGGCCAAGACAATCCTGCTCGCGCCTCACCCTGAGTATGGCTCCCTCTAACGGCACCACACGGGATTTCACAGCCCTGAGTGGGGGCGGAGCAACCACCCCCACGTGCTGCGCAGAATCCTTCTACGGTTGTCTGGCGCTTAGCCGCGCACAGCCGGAATGATGTTCTGATTGAAACGGAACATGTTGTATGGGTCATAGGTGCGCTTGACCTCAGTCAGCCGGGCCAGAGTCGCCGACGGGTAGGCCTCGCGTATCCGTTCCTGCCCCTCATCTTCCAGGAAGTTGACATACGCGCCTGCCCCCTCAGCCCTGATCGCTGGCCATAGTGCATCTATCCACGAACGATGCGGTGTCGCATCCTCGGTCTCGTCCATCCAGAGGGCTAGCCCACTGACCAGATAACGCTTCTCACGATGAGCAAAGGCTGTCGCCTCAGCGGCGACGCGTGCCATAGCTCCACCAAGTCCCCGAAATTCCACCATGTTGAACGGCGAGCTCGCGTGATCAACCGCGTCGAGCGCGGCATCGATGACGGCGTCGCCCACCTGGTGCGCGAACGTGTGACGGATGAAGTGACAGATAGGTATCGCCTGGTGCGCCGTGTAGTTGAACATCGCCGGATAGGGTATCAGGCCAATCGCGTCCGCGACTGGCTCGGCGAGTGCCCGCAGCGGCGCGAGCGCCCGTCGGCCTTCCGCCTTGCTGCCTGTCCAGGTCACAAGGATCCAGAGCACCAGTTCGCCAAATCGCGCCTCCGGGATATAGGGAGTAGGCGGTGCATGCATGAGCTTAGCGATAGTGGTGAGATCGTCGGGAGCGTCCACCACGTAGTCTAGGTAGCCCCGGATCACCTCGCGGTTGGCCGGCAACACCAGGCCGCCCCCGATGATTTGCCTGACCTCTGCCAAGCGCAGCGTGAACTCGGTCACAATCCCGAAGTTGCCACCGCCGCCACGGATAGCCCAAAAGAGATCCGGATGCTCCAGCTCGCTAGCAGTCACCAGCTTGCCGGAGGCAGTGACGACCTTGACCGCAACCAGATTGTCAATAGCGAGGCCATACCTGCGAACCATGAATCCGATACCGCCGCCCGTCACTAGGCCGCCGAAGCCGACGGACGAGGTATCGCCTGTGGAGATCGCCAGCCCGTGCGGCTGGGCGACTGCAGCGAACTCGCCCGAAGTGACCCCCGCCTCAACACGCGCGAGGCGCGAGGTGGGGTCGATCGTGATACGTTTCATACCGGAGAGATCGACGATCAGAGCGTCGTCGACCATACCGTAGCCAGCTGGACTGTGACCGCCGCTGCGTACGCCCAGCGGCAGGCCATGGTTGCGTGCGAAGCGTACGAGTTCGACCACGTCCTGGGTGTCGGCGACCTGGGCGATCGCCGCCGGCCGGCGCGTCACCGCGCGGTTCATGAGCAGTCGCGCGGAATCATAGGCAGGCATGCCCGGCCGCAAGAGTGGTCCGCACAGCCGCTGCTCGAGCGGCCGTAGGTCAACTTCGGTCAGGCGAGAGAGCGTGGTATCGTGCGTCATGATTGCCCGCTTCCTTTCGTTCACGTTGCCTTCAGCGCTGGTAGCCGCTGCGCTATCGGCAGGGATATCCGCTCACTCGCTAACTCGGGCAATGCACATTCCGGTTCCACATCGAAAACACCCCGGCAGGATTGGCCTGCCACAGCCACACGTGGAGGTCGTAGTGCCAGGGCATGCCCGGCTCGTGGCCCGGCATCGGCCCGTCAAAGTGCTGCCCGAAAAGCGATGGTGCCGGCGCGAACGTCGACCCTTCCGGAGGTGGGTCCTGTAAGAACCACAGCGTCCAGTCTGCTGACTCGGGGAGCTGTACTAAAGCAAACTGGAGATACTCCACCGCGACGAGTCGAGGACCGCCGGGTGTTGGCTCATACAGGAGGACGTCCGGTCGCAGCGGGTCGAGCTTGCCGACGCGACTGGGGTTCACGTAGTGCATGCCCATGCCGCCGTTCGGGGAGGCGACACAGAACTCGGTCGGCAGGTAGCCGTCAGCGAGCGCCGCGGCTGGGTCGTGGTACTTCGCCGTCGCGGCGCGCACCGCCGCGAGCTGTCGGTTGACCGTCGGGTCAGTCGAGCCGGGGGCCGCCAGGGCAGGTACCGCGACAAAACTGAAAGCCAGCGTCGCCAGGATGAAAAGCAGTCCCTTTCGCAACGTCATGACCGACCTCCCTGTGTGTACACGCGTCAAGCGCTTGGTCGGAACTCCACGGGCCCGCTACGGCATCACGTCACCTCCTGATCTTGTCTGTCCACCGAAAACCGGCCTTCGCCGATCAGTCCCAGCGTAGGGCGGTCAGCAGAACAGAACATCCGGAGGGATACCCAATTCTGTGGCGTCTTTCCCCACGCATTTTGAGGAACATAGGGAGAATTCCCTACAGCGAGCGCGGTCACCCCAGCACTGACAAGCGCTCCAGGCAGAGCACGGTGGGGAAGACCCGCTGGCGTGCCAGAAGGCGGGCCGCCCTTCCTTCGTGGTTCTTCGGCACCATGAGTGACCAGAGGATCCGGCCTGTACGGCCGGGTATCCAGGGTGAGGCAAAGGAGAAAGCAGGCAGTTGCTCCTGAGCGATGGACTCTCCGCTGAAAGCGTCAGGCCACCGGCTCTGGACCGAGCCCGTGCTGCACCGCCCAGACAGCGATCTGAGTTCGGGAGCGGAGATTGAGCTTGGTCATGATGTGCTCGATGTGGTTCGCTACTGTCTTCTCGGTGATGAAAAGCTGGGTGGCGATCTCTCGATTCGACAGCCCGCGCGCGACTAATCTGGCCACTTCTTGCTCGCGCGGTGTCAGTGACCCGTGGCGCAGTCCCTGGCGAGGCCGATGCACACGGGGACGTTCGACGGGCTCGGTGGACGCCAGCTCAGGCGCTGGTACCGCCAGCGCCTCCGCGATCGCCAGGTCTAGTGGGAGCGAGCGCCCTTCCTGCCACGCCTCCGACCAGGCACTGGCCGACAGGCAGGTAGAGACCTGGGCGATTAGCCGGCCCTGATCGAGCCGATCTGCCGGTTCTAACTTGGCGCCAATGCGCTCGAGCAGCGCCTCGGCGGCACCGAACAGTCGCGCCGCCCGCCAGGGGTCACCACCGATTCCAGCGAGGCCTGCCAGGCCGCTGAGACAAGCTGCCAGCGAGGGTGTGGCACCTAGTTCTCGTTCCAGCATCAGACCCTCGCGCAGTAACTCATGGGCATGGAAGAGATCGCCCCTGGCAAGCACAGCATAGCCGAGGCCGCGTAGCGACCAGGCGAGGTTATGGGTCCGGCCTAGGGTACGGTAGATCGCCCGCGCCTCGGAAAAGTACGTTTCGGCGAGGGCATAATTTCCCTCGCACCGGGCGACCTCGCCTAGGCTACAGAGCGACATAGCGATCCACCACTGGTGACCGACGGCCCGGCGAAGCACCAACCCCTCTTCACAGAGCACACGCGCGTCCTCGTACCGTCCCTCGTCAAGCGCCTGTCGCGCTAGGCTCGTGAGTGGCAGCGAGAGTCCCCAGCAGGCCCCGAGAGAGCGGAGCACCGTCGCACTCTCCTGGTACAGCACCGTCGCCGCCTGCGGATCGATAGGCCAGGTCGCCTCCGCCAGCGCGAAGATCGTCACCGCAACATACCACGGTTGTCCCAGGGTGCGAGCAACGGCGACACTCTCCTGGAGCAGCGCTCGTGCATCGGTATAGTGGCCGCGGTAGAGTGCCGAAAGCCCGTGGTACTGCAGCGCGAGGCAGAACGTGTGCCTGTCGCCGTGCTCACCGGCCAGCCGGGCGCTCTCTGCCAGCCTCGCTTCGGCTGCGTCGTAGTCGCCTTGCTCGAAGTCCAGCATGCCAAGATCGAGGAGAGCGACAGCGTGCGTTCGGTCGTCGAGAATCCCGAGAGCGTGCACTTGCGTGAGCGACTCGGTGAGGCGAGCGTACCCCTCTGATCGGTGCCCACGGTAGACCCAGAACCACCAGAGCGCAAGGGACAGCCGTAAAGAGAGCTGAGCCGCTTCAGCTCGGTTGCCCGGAGCAGCCGCCTGGGTCCAGACGAACACAGCCCGGTAGTTGTCGTGCTCTACCTCTAACTCATCCAGCCAACCGCGGTCCTCAATGCTGTGCAGCGCGCACTCTCCCCGGTCGGCCAGCGCGAGGAAGTACGTCGCATGTCGGTGGCGGACAAGCGGCTCCTCGTCACTCTCAACGAGCTGCTCGGCGGCGAACTCGCGGATCGTCTCGAGGAGCCGGAAACGTGGCCTCTGCTCGGTTCCCGGGACGCGCTGCACCAGGCTGAGGTCGAGCAGGCTCATGAGCGCGTCCAGCACGTCAGAGCCAAGCCGCCCATCGAAGTTACACACCGTCTCAATCGCCTCGATCGTAAAGCCACCAGCGAACGCTGCTAGTCTCCGGAAGAGGATTCGCTCGCGCTCGTCGAGCAGGTCATGGCTCCAGGCGATGGTCTGGCGGAGGGTGCGTTGCCGATCAGGGAGGTCGCGGGCGCCACCGGTGAGCAGCTGGAGACTTCGCTCCAGGCGGGCCAGGAGTGCCGGGAGCTGGAGCAGTCTCGTGCGTGCCGCGGCTAGCTCGAGTGCCAGCGGCAGCCCGTCCAGGCGAGCACAGATCTGTGCCGCGAGCGGCGTGATATCCGGGGTGAGCGCGATGGCTGGATCACTGGCACGGGCGCGTTCGAGGAAGAGCTGGACGGCCGGCGAAGCCATAACCACCTCTGTTGGAGCGTCCAGGTCGGCCGGGAGCGCCAGAGGAGGGACGTGGTAAATACGCTCGCCACTGAGGCGCAGTGGCAGCCGGCTGGTCACCAGGATCTGGAGCTGTGGGCCAGCAAGCAGGAGCGCCCCAATGTCTCGCGCGGCGGAGACGAGGTGTTCGAAGTTGTCGAGCAGGAGCAGAAGCTGGCGATCCCGCAGCGTCAGAGCTAATCGCTCTTTGACAGGAATGGAGCCGAGGTCTTGTAAGCCCATCGCCTCGGCGATGGCGGTTAGCACCAGTGCGGGATCGCGCAGGGATGCAAGCTCAACAAAAACGACCTCACGCTCCAGCGCGATACGCAACCGCTCGGCGACTGCAACCGCCAGACGCGTCTTACCAACGCCGCCTGGCCCGGTTAGGGTCACTAGTCTCGTCTCGGAGCGCTGCAGTAGGTCGACGACCTCTGCGATCTCCTGCTCGCGTCCGACGAGCGTGGTCAGGTAGCCTGGCAGCGACACCACATAGTCCAATGCGAGTCTTGTGACACTGACGCACAAGCTGCGCGATGAGAGCATTATACGTGCCTTCGAGAGCCACCGGGCAGTGAAGCGCAAGGCTTGCGAGTGTTACGGGATCTGCGGTTTTGTGTCGGACGGAAGGCGTTTAGGCAGTGGTGTTCTGCAAGCGCCTGATCCCATTCGCTACATACTGGAGACGCCCATCTTCATCCATCTTCATCCCCATCCGCAATTCCACGAGTAGACCGGCTGCCACTTCCCTTCGTGACTGCGCAGCGTTCAGCACTCAGCAATGGCCAACGTCTCCGCAAAGACCAGTGGCGAACCCAGACTTCCACCGACAAGCTTTCTCTGTCATCACCTCCCAATTCCTCCCGCGAAAGCTCCCAGATGCTTTATTGCCTGGTCGCCCTGCCTCTGCTCCCGCACACATGCAAGGGCTGGTTCTCAGCTAGCCGCACCGCGCGGACTTGTCGTATCAAGGCAGCCCAGCGGGACCGCACGTTGGACATGGCCGCACTACTGCTGGTCAGCGCCACTCAGCGCGATCGATTCAACTAGCGCTCTGTCACCTTGCAGCCAAAGACAAGGTGACGACCGAGATCGCCATTCCCCTTCTCACTCGCGTCCCCAGACCGGCCAGCCAGTTGCCCTCGGAAGCGAGACCCCGGACGCTGCCGGTCACTCAGCCGGTGGGTGAAAAAAGAAACTCCAGGTCGATCAAAGTAATCACCCGGGATTTGGGCAGAGCACAAGGATGCCGCTCTGGAGCAACGGGGCCGTTGCCCGAGCGAGAGCGCTGCGCGCTCTGCACCCTGGCCGGCTGAAGCTCCTGGAGCGGTGACTTTGCCGAAAGTGCTGACCATGGGTCGTCTCTCGAGCTCAGATTCGCCAGCCCGGACTTGCGTCTTGCGGGGTGTGCCAGGGCGTGAAGTGGACGAACATCACACGCTGGGGAGCACGAGAAGCCTTATGGGATGCAGGAGTCCGTCGGGCAGCAGGGACCACCGCTGGGCTGTGCCGGCGTGCAGGGGAGCGTAAAACACCGCTGGGTTGTGCTGTGAGCCTTTCCGAGGGCCGGCTACTACGGGAGTATTGGACTCGGAATCAACGTGCTCCAAAACCTATTCCGGAAACTGCGCTACCGGTTTCTGTTGAACAGATCGTAGGCCCTCGGCAGCAGGGCCGGCCGGGGCTTCGGTCTCCTCGTCTACCACCAGTCACAAGATATTGCAAAGTCTCGATGCCGGGGAGTTGTTGCTTGACACCTCCGATCGCGCATCCTTATGCTCAGGCCGCGTCCCGAAGGACGCGCCACTGAGGGTCGAACGAGAACGCCCCTATCGCAGGAGGCGAGTGAGTGAGCAGCGAACGGATCGAGGCACTCCGCCAACGGGCACTCGAGGAACTCCACGCCGCAACAACGCAGGACGCCCTGACAGAGTGGCATGCTCGATATCTCGGGCGTCGCGGTGAAGTAACGGCTCTGCTTCGCCAGTTGGGTTCACTCCCGCCGGAGGAGCGGCCCGCCTTTGGACGCGCCGCAAACGCTCTGAAGGAGGAGCTCCAGCGAGCGTACGAACAGCGAGAGCGAGAAATCCGCGAACTCGAACTCGCTGCGCGGATCGCATCCGAGGCAGTCGATGTGACACTTCCCGGACGTGCGCCGCATATCGGTACACTCCATCCTGTGACACAGATGATTCGGGAAGTCACCGACATCTTCGCGCATCTCGGATTCCAAGTCGTCGAGGGGCCAGAGGTCGAGTACGGATATTACGCGTTCGACGCTCTCAACATTCCACCGGAGCATCCTGCCCGAGACGTCTGGGATACGATCTTCATCGAATCTGACCAAAAGGAGATCGTTCTGCGACCACATACTTCGCCAATGCAGATCCGGGTCATGGAACGACGCCAGCCGCCCATCCGGGTGGTCGTTCCTGGACGCTGTTACCGATACGAAGCGGTCGACGCGACGCATGAATGGCATTTCCATCAAATCGAGGGGCTCGCAGTTGACGAGCACATCACGATGGCGGATCTCAAAGGCACCCTTGCGGAGTTCGCGCGTCAGCTTTTTGGACGCGAACGTCGCGTTCGCTTCCGCTGTGATTTCTTCCCCTTCGTCGAGCCTGGGGTCGATTTCGCCATCGACTGCATGTTCTGTCGCGGGGAAGGTTGTCGTGTCTGCGGAAACAGCGGCTGGATTGAGATCCTGGGTGCCGGAATGGTGCATCCGCAGGTCTTGCGCAACGTGGGGTATGACCCTGAGCGCTACTCTGGTTGGGCCTTTGGTATGGGCGTGGAGCGACTCGTCATGCTCAAGTACGGCGTCCCAGACATTCGCTATTTCTATCAAGGCGACCTGCGTTTCCTACAGCAGTTCGATCGGATACCGGTCTGAGCAACGACCAACACGGAAGGTGGGCGAACACCGATGAAAGTGCCGATGCGGTGGCTGCGCGAACTCGTCGCGACCGATCTCTCGGCCGACGAACTCGCGGAGCGACTGACGCTGGCCGGACTCGAGGTCGAATCGATCGAGCGTATCGGGGCACACTGGGACAACATCTATGTCGGTGTGGTAGAGCGTATCGAGCCCCATCCCAATGCCGATCGGCTGGTTTTGGCCACGGTTAATGCCGGAGCACACCGTCTGACCGTTGTCACTGGCGCACCGAACATTGCGGTGGGGCAGAAGGTGGCATTGGCACTCGCCGGAGCCACACTTTATGATGGCCACAGCGCCGAACCGAAATTGACTACCCTCAAGCCGGCGACCATCCGTGGCGTGCGGTCGGAAGGCATGGTGTGCTCCGAGAAGGAACTTGGCCTGTCCGAAGAGCACGAGGGGATCATGGTTCTCGATCCCGATGCTCCCGTCGGCATGCCGCTTCGTGAATATCTGGGCGACGAGGTCCTCGAGCTCGCAATCACGCCCAACCGTGTCGACGCGTTCTCGATCGTGGGCGTGGCACGCGAGGTAGCTGCACTGACCGGAGCCCCCTTCCAACTCCCGGCACTTGCCACACTCGAGGCTCCAGTTGATCCGATCCTCGCAACAATCGAGGCGACCGACCTCTGCGCCCGCTTCGTTGGTGTAGCGCTCGAGGGTATCCGCGTCGAGCCTTCGCCGTGGTGGATCCGTCGGCGACTCCAGCTTGTCGGTATCCGACCGATAAACAACGTCGTTGATGTGACAAATTATGTGATGGTGGAATGGGGACAACCACAGCACGCCTTCGATCGCGCACGCTTGCGCGAAGGGCGTATCGTCGTGCGGCGTGCCCGCCCAGGAGAGGAGATCGAAACGCTCGATCACATCCGACGCGTACTGACGCCTGACACACTTGTCATTGCCGACGCCGAGCGACCAGTCGGCATTGCCGGTGTCATGGGGGGACTCGACAGCGAAATCACCGAAGAGACGACAAGTGTTCTTCTGGAAACCGCGAACTTTCACATGTTGAGCATCCGGCGGACCGCTCGCGCGCAGCGCCTCCGCACCGAGGCATCTGCACGCTTTGAGCGTGGACTCGATCCCAACCTCTGCTGGCCAGCAGCCCAACGCGCTGTGCGTTTGCTCACCGAGTTGATTCCCACCTGCCGTGTGGTTGCTTTCGTCGACCACTATCCGTCTCCCCGGTTGCCACGTCGTATCGAGCTGCCGCGCAATGAAATCCCGCGTTTGCTCGGCGTCGACTATCCGGATCACGAGGTGCTTCAGGTCTTCCAGCGACTCGGCTTCGTGACCGAGACGCACCGGCGGGACGACCGATCGATCTGGATCGTCGAGGTACCGACCTATCGCAGCGACGTGACCATCCCTGCGGATCTGGTCGAGGAAGTCGCCCGGGTCATCGGGTATGACTCGTTGCCCGAACGTCTCCCGGTTGGACAGACCGTTCCGGTCGAGATCGATCCAGAATTGCGCCTCATCAGACAGATTCAAAACGGCCTCGTTGCCGCTGGGCTCCACGAGATCATCACCTATCCGATGGTTGATGACGAGACACTCCTGGCACTCTCTTCAGGTGGGGACTCGGTGCCAGAACGGCTCGGTTTCTACCAGCGACCGAGCCAGGAGTTCGTGCGGGCGCGTAACCCCATCCGCCCGGAGTGGTCGATCATGCGCCCATCCCTTATCCCGACCTTACTCCGAAACGCGGCGGAGCAACTCAAGTTCAACGATGCTGTGGCCGTCTTCGAAACTGGCAAGGTGTACCTGCCGCGCGGACGCGACGAGTTACCTGACGAGCGCCGCGCCGTCGGTTGCCTTCTCGCTGGCCTGCATGCACCGCGCGATCTGTACCACGAGGAGCGCCCTGTTGACTTCTTCGACCTCAAGGGCATCCTGGAGACACTTTTGCCACGCCTCGGTGCGCAGGATCTCGTCTTTCGCCCGATTGTCCATCCGACGCTTCAACCGGGCCGGAGCGCAGAACTGGTGTACCGCGGCATGCCCGTCGGTATTCTAGGGGAAGTGCTCGTCACCATCGCCGAGCGGTTCGGTATCGCTCAGCACCACAGAGTGGTCGTCGCCGAGTTCGATATTCCCTCGTTGATCGAACTCGGTCTGGAGCCTGTCACTATCCGTCCAATTTCTCGCTATCAGCCGATTGAACAGGATTTCGCGATCGTCGTGGACGAGGCGACTCCAGCGGCTGACGTTGCTGCCGCCATCCGGGCTGGGGCGGGGCCACTCGCGGCGGCAATCCGACTCTTTGATGTCTACCGCGGTCCGGCCATACCGCCCGGCAAGAAGAGTCTGGCCTTCCGTGTGATCCTCTCGGCACCTGATCGAGCACTCAGCGACGCGGAACTGCAGCGGGTGCGCGAACGGATCGAGCAGCAAGTCCGTCGACGGGTCAAGGGAGAGTTCCGCCGGTGACATCGAACTCAACGCCTGAGAGTCTTCCTCCCCTCGAACGCCTGCGCGGTATGCAGGATGTGGGGCCAGCACTTTTCCGACGACGCCAGGCCGTTCTCCGGCGTATCCTTCATATCCTCGAACGCCACGGGTACGAGGTGATTGAGACCCCGATCCTCGAACCGACCGAGCTTTTTCTCCGCAAGGCCGGCCCAGAACGTATCGCCCAACTCTATGCTTTTTCCTTTCGGAATCGCGATATTGCGTTGCGGCCAGAGCACACGGCGTCGGTCTTGCGCTATTACGTCGATGCCCGGCAGAATGATCCACTCCCGCTACGTTTCGCTTATGCCGGGCCGGTATTCCGGTACGAGCGTCCCCAAGCGGGTCGCACGCGCCAGTTCACTGAGGTGGGGTGCGAACTCCTCGGGGCACCCGGCGCGAGTGGTGACGCTGAAGTGATCCATCTCGCAGTCGAGATTCTCCAGTCGCTCGGGATTGCCCCGCGGATCGTGCTCGGGCATGTCGGAATTGTTCTCGACTTTCTCCAGCGCTTACCGCTCCGTCAACGTGCGCGGGACTGGCTTCTCTGGACAATGGAACGGCTGCGCAAAGGACAAGACGTCGATCTCGAGGCGGAACTCCCTGCGCTCACCGGCAGTGCCCACGTCGCCCAGCTGACAAGGGAATTACGGGAGAAGCTACACCCCTTGCAGCCCGAGGAACTCGAGCGACTCGTCCTTACACTCCTCCAAGAAGTTGGCATTCAAACGTCTAACAGTTCCCGCGCACCAGATGAGATCGTCCGTGGTGTCCTGGCGAAACTCGAGCGGAGCGCGGATCAACAGGCACTCCGTCATGCTTTCGCTTTCGTCCGAGAACTTGCTTCCATTTCCGGCCCACCTGATGATGTCCTTCCCGAGCTCCATCGGGTCATCGCACGCTACGAGCTCGATGCAACCCCACTGCGTCAGATCGATGATTTGCTCGAGCTTCTTGCCGCGTACGGCGTCGCCTCACAGCAGATCGTTCTCAGCCCAGGTATGGCACGTGGTCTCCACTACTACACCGGCATCCTCTTTGAGGTCTATCCTGAGAACGATCTCGGCCGTCAACTCTGCGGCGGCGGACGATACGACGATCTCGCCCAACTGTTGGGCGCACGGGCTCCCTTACCCGCGTGTGGTTTCTCTGGTGGGCTGGAACGTATCGCTGATCTGGCGTCCCTTCCGGACGTCCCGGCAGCACCGCGCCTGCTCGTGGCAGCAGCCCAGCCAGAGGCGCTCGCACGAGCCGAACAGGTCGCGGAAGCACTTCGTGCACAAGGAGCAGTTGTTGAACTCGACGTGCGGCAGCGTTCGGTCTCCGCGAATCGCCGCTACGCTCGTCGACGTGGATTCATCCAGTTGCTCGTCGTTGACGTTTCCGGCTCCGTCCAGCATTGGGACCTTCGCTCGAATGAGGAACGAGAGACCGATGAGTGAACCGTTGCGGCTCGCTATCGCTTCAAAAGGTGCTTATGAGGAAGCGACCCTCCGCTTCTTGGAAGGTGCCGGGCTCAGTGTCTGGCGCCCCAATCCCCGGCAGTACGTCGGCCGACTGTCGGGTATTGATGGGATCGAGGTGCTGTTCCAGCGCACTGCTGACATAGTGCAGCAGGTTGCGACCGGCGGGGCTGACCTCGGCATCACCGGGTACGACCTCGTTGCCGAGTTGGCAGGAGACGATCCAGACGTCCTCGTGGTCATGGAGGATCTCGGATTTCGCCGTTGCGAGCTGGTGTTGGCCGTGCCGGAGAGTTGGCTCGACGTGACGACGATCGCCGACCTGGCTGATCTTGCAGTCGAGTGGAAACGCCGTGGCCGCACGTTACGGGTTGCAACAAAGTTCCCTAATCTCACGAGGGAGTTCTTGCTTCGCAATGGCGTCCATTACTTTACGCTCGTTGAAGGGCATGGCGCACTAGAGGTCGCGCCAGCCCTCGGATATGCCGATCTCATTGCTGATCTGACCGAGACCGGTGTCACGCTCCGCGAGAACCGGCTCCGCGTTTTGGAAGGTGGCGTCATCCTCCGCGCTCAGGCGTGTCTCATCGCCAGCCGGAAATCGCTCTGCCACGCGCCTGAGAAGCTCGAGCGCGCCCGCATCGTGATCGAGCTCATCGAGGCTCGCCTTCGCTCACGGCGTTATCGCCTCATCACGGCGAACATCCGCGGCCACGACGAAGAGGACGTCGTCCGCCATGTCACTGCTCATGTTGCGACCACTGGTGAACTCGGGCCGACGGTCGCCCGCGTCTACCCGAAATCGGGAGACACTCGCTCTGGATGGTATGAGGTCACGATCATCGTTCCTGCTCACCTCTTGCTGGAAGCTGTGGATCACTTGCGGCTGGCTGGCAGTACTGGCATCACCGTTACGTCGCCTGACTACGTGTTTGATTCCCGGTCGTTCGCGTTCGAGCGGCTTTGTCGAGCTCTGGAGGAGGGAGCATGACGGGCGTGATCCGGCTTTTCGAGGATCTCCATGCTGCGCGGGCCTTCTTGGGACGTCCGCGTCAGCTGCCAAGCGAGCTCCCTGATCCAGTACGCGAACGCATTCGCTCCGTGTTCGGTGCGGAGCTCTCACCGCTTCAGGTCGTCGAGCGGATCATCACAGCTGTGCGTGAAGAGGGAGACAATGCTCTCCGACGATTCACGCTCGCCTTCGACGGCATCCCCGTCGAGGACTTTCGTGTACCGGAGGATGAACTTGTCAGGGCCGCTGCCACAGTGCCAGCGGATGTGCTCACAGCACTACGCTTCGCGCGCGACCGTATCGAGCGCTTCCACCAGCGGACGCTTCGGCGTTCCTGGATCGAGTTCGATCGCGATGGTGCGTTTGGACAGCTTGTTCGCCCTGTCGATCGTGTTGGCATCTATGTTCCAGGTGGCCGAGCGCCGCTTCCTTCCTCGTTGCTTATGACTGCTATCCCGGCACAGCTCGCTGGCGTTCGTGAGCTCATCGTCTGCACCCCACCAGGACGGGATGGGCGGATCGCACCGATCGTCGCCGCGGCAGCACATCTCCTTGGCATTCGTTCTGTCTACAGGCTCGGAGGTGCACAAGCGATCGCCGCGATGGCCTTCGGGACCGAGTCGATTCCCAAAGTGGACATCGTCGCTGGCCCAGGAAACCTCTTTGTTGTGCTCGCCAAGCGGCTCGTTTACGGCGAGGTTGGGATCGACCAGCTTCCCGGCCCCACAGAGACCCTGGTCATCGCTGATGACTCTGCCCATCCCGCACTCTGCGCAGCCGACCTCCTGGCGCAAGCCGAGCACGACCCGCTCGCCAGCGCTATTCTGATAACTACCGATCCTCGTCTCGCTCGCGCGACGATCGACGAAATTGAGCGACAGCTTGCACGTCTCGAATCGGCCGACATCGCGCGGAGTGCGCTCGAACGCAACGGAGCGATCGTCATCGTCCCCGATTTGGAGCAGGCTTTTGAACTGGCGAACCTCTTTGCGCCGGAACACCTGTGTCTGTCAATACGGGAACCCTGGCGCTATCTCGATCGCGTCCGCAACGCTGGCGGCGTGTTCCTCGGTGAAACCTCGCCCGAAGTGATCGGCGACTACACAGCTGGGCCGAGCCACGTCATGCCGACGGGGGCGACCGCTCGGTTCGCCTCGCCGGTGACGGTCGAGACGTTCCTCAAAGTCACGAGTGTGATTGCTGTCTCGCCCGAGGCGCTGGAGCGACTGGGTGTTCCCGCCATGCAACTGGCTCAGGCTGAAGGCCTACCAGCACATGCCGCTGCGATCGAACAGCGACTGGAACGAGTACCACCCCAATAATCGTCAAGATGGAGCCAGGTGGCGAAGCGCAGCGAGGATTCGCTGTTCAAGTGTTTCTGCAGCTCGGACGTCCGGCTGTGCTGCAGCCATGCGTGCCTCCTGGGCGGTATAGCCGAGCGCTTGGAGTGCCGCCAGAAGCTCGCGGTCGAGCTCGTCCACTCCGCTCGATGGAACCAGTGACGGAAGTCGTCCACGGAGCTCCAACACGATCCGGCTTGCCGTCTTACGTCCGACTCCTGGCGCACGCGCGAGTTGGTCTACCTGTTCCTCGCGGATCCACTCCGCAATCCGTTCCGGCGGCCCCAGAGACAAGACGCTCAACGCCCCTCGTGGTCCCACCCCGCTCACCCCGAGCAACGAGAGAAAGAGTTCCAGCTCGGTTTCCGTCGCAAAACCGTAGAGAGCAAGTTCCTCTTCGCGAACCATCAGGTGGGTCACCAGCGAGATCGGTTCCCCAGGGTCACCAAGCTCCTGCAAGGTCGTCGCCGATGTCTGCACGCGGAAGATGACGCCTTGAACATCGACGAGCACTTCACCCGGTCGCTTACTCACGAGTGTGCCGCGGAGACCTCGAATCACGTGTCGCGCTCCTCGACGAGCGGCAACTGTAAGCCGTAGATGCGCTGGGCATTCTCACCCAGCACAGCTCGGAGCTCCGACTCGGTTAGACTACCTTCATTCTGTACGCGCTCCAGGAAGCGTTTCTGCCGCAATACCGGATAGTCGCTCGCAAACAGCACACGCTGCGGGCCAACGAGATCGACAACCAGGCGGAACACGCGAAACCGGTACAAGTACGTGCTCGCCGCAGAATCGTAGACGACGTTGCTTGTCGCCCTTGCCACTTCAGGCATCAACTCATAGAAGGGGAGTCCACCGCCCCAATGTGCCGCCACCACTGTCACGTCAGGAAAGCGCTCGAGGAATCGCACAAAACGCTGTGGCCACGCGGTTCCCTTGCCAGCATAGTGGTGGCCGAGTGGCTCGCTCACATGCGCCATAACAGGACGACGTGCGGCAATACAGCTTTCAACGAGGTCACTGAGCGCCTCAGGTTCATCCCAGGCGAACCCCTGAGCATCCGCATTGAGTTCTCCAACTCCGCTCGCTCCGCGTTGGAAACAGCGCTCCGCTTCACTTGCTGCCTGCCGCTGATGCGGCACAACTGTTGCTAGCCACGCGATACGGCCAGCGCTCCGTTGTGCAACCTCGGCCAGGTACTCATTGTGATACGCACACAGCCCAGGGTCCGACCAGGGAAAGCCGGCGACAATGGAGACCGTAATTCCAGCCTCGTTCATCGAAGCGACAAGATCCTCTGCCGTTGCGAGACGCGCGCGAGGATCCGAATACAGTTCGGCGAACCATCGATCTCGCTGGCAGAATTCGGCCCGTCGCTGGACGATTTCGGGAGGAAAGATATGCACGTGAGCATCAATAATGGTTCTCATCCACCGTAACCCAGGCTCAGGATCACCCCGACGATTGCAATGAACACGAGTAAGCCAATGACGATCAATGCGACAATCCAACGATTGCCAGCCTCGTGACGTTCCGCCTCCGCCTCGACTGTGGTCGTCGCCGGCTTGAGCCACGCAACAATGGCGGAGGCGTTGTCCTGACTGCCCTGTTCGAGCGCGCGCTCGACCAACATCCGCGCTGCCCGCTCTGGTTCCGCAGACAGCGCGATTGCCGCGAGTTCCTCGTCACTCAGGACATCGTGAACACCATCCGACGTGAGGACAATGCGGTCGTCACTCATCAAACGGAGCTCGAAGACATCGACGTCCACTTTCGGTCGATAACCAAGCGCACGCGTAATGACGTTCCGATAGGCACTCCCCCGCGCCTCTTCTTGTGTCAACAGGCCTGCTTCCACCTGTTCAGCGACCAACGAATGGTCGCGAGTAATCTGCGTTGGGCGACGAGCACGAATTAGATAGGCACGGCTGTCACCGACATTTGCCACGGTCAGGTTCTCGCCGCGGATCACTGCCGCGACCAAGGTTGTCCCCATCAAGTTGGTCTCACCGTGTGGCTCCCATTCGCGGAAGATCCGCTCGTTCGCCAAACGAAACGCCTCCTCGAGCCGTTTCGCGACCTCCGTGGGCGGAACTGGTGATGCAAAGAAGTGCTCACGGAGCGTTTCCACGGCCATCTGCGCAGCAACTTCTCCTCCGCGATAGCCACCCATCCCATCGGCGACAGCTAAGAGAACACCGTTCTCTTGCGCATCCGGACTGGTCGGGTCGACCACGAGGACCGCATCTTCGTTCTGCTCTCGAACGGGACCAGGATCGGTTGCAGCCCCGACAAGGAGCGTAGTCTCACGAACTCGCGCACGGGCAACCACGGCCTCAAGCCACCTTCCTCTCGTCCTTAGGCCCAAGTATGAGCCCTCGCGTCTCCTCCCGCAACGCGCCGCCTGCGACTGTGCACACTGCACCGATTCCTTGGCAATCGACTGCTCATCTTCTGTCACGATGCTGTAACACGAGAAGCCGCCCAACGGACTACTCTAGAAGCAGCGGGAGATTCCCCGCGGGAGGGAGTGTCCAATGGAAACCCGGTTGCAATCGCACCAGCGCACTGAGGAGTGGCGCGAGGACATTGTTGGTCCGTGGACGCTCCGATACTACGTCACGCAACCTGCTCCCAGCCAGTGGGTCGCAGTCGGTCTGGTGGCAACAACACAGGGGTATGTGTTTCTCACTGGTTGTGGCCGGTGCGCGTCGGATGCCCTGTCCGAGCTACGTCACCGCCTCCTCCAGCGACTCTCATCCGACGTGGTGCGGGATCGGGGCGTCACTCTGGTCGGTTGTGCTGCTTGATCGCTCGGGGAACGCCAAGACGAATACAGCGCCTTGCCCTCCTGGTGCTTCGTGCCAGATGCGACCCCCGTTGGCTTCGACAAGCAACTTGGCCTGGTAGAGGCCAAGACCGAGTCCGGGTTTCCCGTGAGAACGTCCACGTTGGAACGGCTGGAAGAGACGCGAATGGAGTTCGGGCTCGACGCCTGGCCCATAATCCCGGATCTGGATACGAACCTCTGCACCTTCCCGATACGCCCCGATCTCGATCCGCTCCCCGGGAGGGCTGTATTTGGCAGCGTTGTGGATGACGCTCCGCAAGGCTTGCACCACGTGCAAGGGGACGATATCGACCGTCAAATCAGGAGGGACCTGAACCTCCACTCGAAACGGCGCAAGCTCGTCGGCCAGTTCCCGTAGCACGGCGGACACAAGATCGGTAACCAGAGTGGAAATCCTCATCTGCTGTGTACCTGCCTTCTGCAGTTCCGCCAGTTGGAGCATGCGCTCGAGCATGTCCCGCAAGGAACGAGTGGCAGTCAGGAGATCTCGTAGCAGTGTCGCGCGTTCCTCGACACTCAGCTCTTCCCAATTAGTCACGAGAAGCTGAGCAATCCCTTCGACGACCGTCAAGGGAGTACGCAGTTCATGCGAGACAAAGGTAAAGAGTTCCTCGCGCAGACGCTGCTCGCTTGCACGGCTGGTGATGTCCTGAAAAACCGCGATAGCACCGAACTGTTTGCGGCGGTTCAGGAACAGCGGGGCCGCATTCACGAGACACGTCACTGAGCGACCATCAGAACGCTCGAGCAGGATCTCACGCTGGCGAATGACTTCGCCGTATCGGAGCGCACGGACAAGCGGGATCTCCTCGAGTGAGAGCGGCCGTCCGTCGAGTGTCCGGCGTGTGTTTGCTGTCACAAAGCGTCGCAGAGAAAGCGGCGGTACAACGTTCCACCCGAGCAACTGAGAAACCTGCCGGTTTACAAGGATGACCGATTCCGGTTCCCGAACCGCCACCACGACCGCCTCTGGCAGTTGAACAACAATTTGCCGGAGAAGGCGCCACTCTTGATGATCTCGGCGACTTCCTCCCATCCCCTACCCCCACCTGGTATGCGGCCATCGCTCTTTTAATCGTGAAGAGGGACGGCGTACCGAGACGGTCCCGCATGTGGGCTGTCCCGGCACAACGCCTGCGGGCCTCAAGCAGATACTGCTGGGGGTTCGGCCAGCTGATATCCAAGTCCGGGTCGGGTCACGATGACTCGATGTGGCTCCTCGTCTCGGAGCTTCGAACGCAGGCGACTGACCCACGTACGCAGATAGTACGTCTCGCGCACGAACTCCGGTCCCCACACGTGGCTGAGGAGCTCAGCATGCCGCATGACACGGCCGGGATTCCGCGCGAGCTGCTCGAGGAGTGCCCACTCCGTTCGACTGAGGCGAACTTCCTGGCCATCGACGTAGACGCGCCGATTCTGGAGATCGATCGTCACGTGATCATAGTGAAGAACCGTCTGCTGTGGTGTGTTGCGGCATGCCCTACGAAGAACCGCAGCGATCCGGGCCAGAAGTTCGTCGAGGTGAAACGGCTTCGTCACATAATCGTCGGCCCCTAGTTCCAGTCCTAAGACACGGTCCTCCGGGGCGACCCGTGCACTGATCAAGATGATTGGAATCGTGCTTCGCGCGCGGATATCCTGAAGGACCTCAAATCCGCTGCGGTCCGGGAGGATAATGTCCAAAAGCACAAGATCGGGTTCATGCCGATCCAGCGCCTCGAGCGCGCCTTTCGCGGTTCCTGCGACCACAACGCTGTACCCTCGCAAGGTAAGCGCTGCGCGCAGGAGCCGTTGGATCGACGGGTCGTCGTCGACGACGAGTACGAGCCGCTTACCCATAGCTCCACCCTCACTGCCCAATAAACTCGGGCACTGCTAACCGTCATTCGTCGACCTGACCCGCAGCACTTTCATCGTAGGCAAGTTGTTCCGCCTCGTCAAGAGTGTTGACATTCTGGTATTGGAACGAGATCGAATTGCTCTCGGAAGAAGCGCCTGTACGCAGCCAAGGGAACAGGCGCTTCCGTCATGCACCGATCCATCTCTCTACAGCGCCAGAAACACAACAGCGTGAAGAGGGATCACTGGATTTCACGGCATTTTCGTACGCATCCAGAACCTCCTCTCGTTTGACCATCTGGATGAGTGAAGGACGTTTCCATCCGGCGCAGGCTGGATCGCGCGTCACGTACCCGGTGCAGGCAGAACCTCGGTGATAGGGTACGGTCAGAATCTCTTGTATCCCGCACGGCTCTCGGACATACTGAGCATGTGTGAGTAGGAGCTGAGATTCGTGACAGACGATCCGGCCATTCTCAAGCTGCCGAATGAGACGCAAATTGCCTTACGCTTGGCGGGCGCCCGCGATCAACTGACGCTCGTCGTCGACGCACTGCGAACACACCGGCCTTCGCTCGCCGAGTCAGCGACCTGCGCAGTCATTGACCAGGCACTGAAGACGCTCACTGCAGCCTTGCATGGCTTCAATCTGCTCCTCCCGCAGCCTCTCCCCGCGGAACGAGTCACCTGGCGTAACCTGCGCGCTCGGTTTGTCGCAGTTCAAGCGGAGAGCGCAGTCCTCGACTTGGTCGAGGAACATTTGCGTCCTCGGGTCGGCTGGCTTTGGTGGCTCGACCGCAAAGAGCATGCGAGCGCGTTCGCCCCTCTCCTCCGCGTCGACAGCGAAACGGGTTCCGTCGCAATTTGGCGAGATCCTTTAGATCCGACCGCTGGTGTGGAAGCAGGCACTCCCGATGAGTACCTTGCCAGTGTTTTGGATCGCATCGAGGAATTGACTCGGGAGATCGCCCGTCTTGCTCGCAAAGACGTGGAAACGTTTCGGCAAGCCGCCCGTCGTCAACCAGGACGGATGCTCTAACCGCTTTGGGGTGACACAAGTGTGGTCTGGCACCAATCCACCGCATCAGAGCGGCGAGAAAGTGCCTTTTCATAGCACTGAATGCTAAGACTCCCTGCACCTGAACACATGTCCAGCGCACAAGCGGACAGTTTCAGCTCACCATTTATCCTTTATCAGAGACAGTTCGCTCAACGGTAACCGAGGAGGTTCCTGTGATCCTCGCTCCCCCGGAACGCACTTGTTGTCTCTGCCGGTTGTCGGGGAAATCCATGTCTCGTTCATCTTTCAGCCCACTCAACGCTTGACACGAGGCGACTCCTCTGGTAGGCTGCGATAGGGACAAAGAGCAGTCCCGGGTGGAGTTCCATGGAAACGAGGCGGCGGCCACAAGGTTTGAAAGAAAACGACCAGCGACCAGCTGGTTCTGAGGGTGTGCCCGCCGCCTCAGCCCGGACGTGCTTCCTCAGCCTCGTAGTAGTAATTCTCATCCTTACGGGCCTGCCGCTGGCGGGAGGCTGAGCGAGCGCGGACCAAGACACTGAACAAAGACGAAGCGCATCGCGAGCCTCCCCAGCGGGAGGCTCGCGATATATCCAGGGGGTCATGAAGGGAGGTCAGGCGGAATGGCAATTGAGACACGTGAGCGACAGCAGGTCAGTGAAGAACCGCAGCGCGAACCACAGTTGGGAGCGCACCTCGTTTTACAGGCCCTGGTGCGTGAAGGGGTGGAGGTCATTTTTGGCTATCCCGGCGGTGCAATTCTCCCGGTGTATGACGCGTTACCGCACTATCCGATCCACCACGTCCTGGTTCGACACGAGCAGTCCGCTGCGTTCGCCGCGGACGGTTATGCGCGTGCGACCGGTAAGGTGGGAGTTTGCATGGCCACCTCCGGCCCTGGGGCGACCAATCTGGTCACGGGGATCGCCAATGCCATGATGGACTCGATCCCCATCGTCGCCATTACCGGCCAGGTCCCGCAAAGCGTGATTGGAATGGACGCCTTCCAGGAAACTGACATCACCGGTATCACATTGCCGATCACCAAATACAACATGGTGATCCGCAGCGTGGAGGAGATCGGTCCTGCAATTCAGAAGGCTTTCTACCTTGCTCGCTCTGGTCGCCCGGGACCTGTACTCATCGACATCCCCAAAGACGTCCAGCTCGCCAAGGGTTACCTTGCTCCACGCCAGGAACTTCATCTCCCTGGCTATCGCCCCACTATCGTGCCGCACCGACGGCAAATCCGACGCGCGGCCGAACTTATTCGCCAAGCCAAGCGCCCCCTCATCTTGGCTGGTCACGGCATCCTCATTAGCGGAGCGACAGAGGAGCTCGTGCGCTTTGCCGAACGCACGCAGATTCCGGTCGGCCTCACGCTCCTGGGCATTAGTGGCTTTCCAGCTTCTCACCCGCTGTGCCTCGGAATGGTCGGAATGCATGGGCATGCTCACGCAAATCGCGCCATCCACGAGGCAGACCTGATCATCGGGATCGGGATGCGCTTCGACGATCGAGTGACAGGCCGACCAAGCGAGTTCGCGCCCAATGCGAAGATCATCCACATCGACATCGATCCGGCAGAGATCGGCAAGGTGCTCAAGACAGAAGTGCCGGTTGTCGGCGATGCACGCGAAGCGCTGCGCCTCCTGCTCGAAGAACTTGAACCGCTGGAGCATGACGACTGGCTGAGCCTGATCCGAAGCTGGTACCGGCCAATCCGCACCGAGCCATCCGGACCGAATGGCATCCTCCAGCCGCAGTACGTCATCGCGCGGCTCCACGCGCTCACGGAGGGGAAAGCGATCGTCACGACCGATGTGGGCCAGCATCAGATGTGGACGGCCCAGCTGTACAAGTGCGACATCCCGAAGCAGTGGATCAGTTCCGGCGGCCTGGGTGCCATGGGCTTCGGCGTCCCCTCCGCGATGGGAGCTGCGATCGGACGCCCTGAGGCCGAGGTGTGGGCGGTCGTCGGCGACGGTGGTGTGCAAATGACCTTGAACGAGTTCGCGACGATCGTCGACGAACAACTCAACGTCAAAGTGGCGATCATCAACAATGGCTACCTCGGCATGGTCCGGCAGTGGCAGCAGCTTTTCCACAACCGAAACTATTCGGAGACGCCGATCTCGAGCCCGGACTATGTCCTGCTGGGTCAGGCCTACCGGATGGCAGCACGGCGGGTCACACGTCCGGGCGAGGTGGACGAGGCCATCCTGTGGGCCCGTTCTTTCCGCGGACCCGCACTCATCGAGTTCGTTGTGAATCAGGAAGAGAACGTGTTCCCGATGATCCCGTCCGGTGGAACGTTCCGGGACATGATTGACGAGTACCAAGTTGAGGGGGAATGGTGAGCGTGCGAAGTCATACACTCGTCGTGCTGGTCGAAGACAAGCCAGGAGTGATGAATCGGATCGTCAGTCTCTTCCGCCAGCGCGGTTTTAACATCGATTCGATCGCGGTTGGCCATTCGGAAACACCCGGGCTCTCGCGCATCACACTCGTCGCGCAGGGTGACGATCGGAAGATCGAACAACTTGTCAAGCAGTTGTACAAAATTCTTGAGGTCATCAAGATCACGGATGTGACTGACGAGAACCTCATCCAGCGGGAGCTTGCGCTCATCAAGGTGACCGCAACCGATCGGAATCGTAGTGACATCATGCGGTTGGTCACCGATGTCTATCAGGCACGTATCGTCGATGCAACCCCAGATTCGCTCATCATCGAGGTGACGGGGCCGCCAGACAAGATCGATTCCTTGATCACGATGGTCCGCTCCTACGGAATCAAGGAACTGGCACGCTCCGGCGTCATTGCGATGGCACGCGGTACGCGAGTAGTTGCGACGGTTCCGCAGCCCGTTGTAGCATGAAACGCGTGTACCGGAGAACTGATTCGAACGGAGGGTATGACAACCGATGGCGACGATCTATTACGATAAAGATGCCGATCTGCAGTTCCTGGCCGGCAAAACGGTGGCGATTCTCGGCTACGGGAGCCAGGGGCATGCCCATGCCCAGAACCTTCGTGATAGCGGTGTGCAGGTCGTTGTGGGTCTACACGAGGGCAGCCGCAGCCGGGAACGAGCCCAAGCCGACGGCTTTGAAGTCTTGACACCGCGTGAAGCAGCAGCCCGCGCGGACATCATCTCCATGCTCATGCCTGACCACGTCCAGAAAGGCGTGTACGAGGAGAGCGTAGCTCCTGAACTCCGGCCAGGTAAGCTCCTCATGTTCGCCCACGGCTTCAACATCCACTATGGGCGCATCGTGCCTCCGGCTGATATCGACGTAGCCATGGTAGCGCCCAAGAGTCCAGGGCACATCTTGCGTGATCTCTACGTCCAGGGGATCGGTGTCCCGGCACTCTTGGCAGTGCATCAGGACGCGAGTGGCCAAGCCAAACAGATCGCGTTGGCCTACGCCAAGGGACTCGGCTGCACGAAGGCTGGGGTGATTGAGACAACATTCAAGGAGGAAACCGAGACCGACCTCTTTGGCGAACAAGCGGTGCTCTGCGGGGGTGTGAGCCATCTCATCCAGGCCGGTTTCGAGACGCTGGTCGAGGCCGGTTATCAGCCTGAGATCGCCTATTTCGAAGTGCTGAACGAACTCAAGCTGATCGTCGACCTGATCTACGAAGGCGGTCTCAAGTTCATGCGCTACTCCGTGAGTGATACCGCCGAGTACGGCGACTACGTGAGTGGTCCGAAGATTATCGACGACCACGTCCGGGAAACCATGCACCAGATCCTCCAGGACATCCAGACAGGTCGTTTCGCACAACAGTGGATCGCGGAAAATGAGGCCGGCCGGCCGAACTTCTACCGACTCCGCCAGGAACACCTCCAGCATCCGATAGAGGAGGTCGGCGAGCGTCTCCGCGCCATGATGCCCTGGCTCAAGCAACGCCAGATCCCATCCTGACGCAGGAGGGGGTCAAGAGCGCTCCGGGGATTTTCCCGGAGCGCTCTTTTTGCGGCACCGGTACGTTCTCTCTGCTATACTGCTGGTGTTGTGGATGTGTGGCGCAGGGAGCGCACAGCGATCGGGGGATTCGCGAAGCGATGGCGTTGTATAAGGCGCAGAAAGCCGCGATCATCGAGCAGTTCCGCCAGCACGAACAGGACACCGGATCTACAGAGGTCCAGGTGGCCCTTCTGACGGAACGCATCAACATTCTCACAGAGCACCTGCGCGAGCATAAGCACGACTACCATTCGCGCCGTGGTCTGATGAAGCTTGTCGGGCAGCGGCGAAGGCTGCTGCGTTATCTGAAGCGGACCGATGCCCAACGGTACCAAGCACTCATCCAACGACTCGGGCTCCGCGGATAACCGCGGTGTCGATCACAATCGTCCCGGCGTTGTCATTGCTCGCCGGGTAGTTCAGCGTACCCAGCATCAGCCCTTTTGCGCGCCGAGCGCACGGCCCAGGGAACGAGTACCCTGGGCCGTTTCACTGTACGGGTTGTGCCACTGAATGAGCGAGCAAACTCAAGAAATGGAGGAGTGACGGAGCCATGCCACCGATCATCCACGAGCGCTCCATCGAGATCGCAGGACGCATCCTCACCATAGAAACCGGTCGTGTTGCAGAACAGGCCGATGGTGCGGTGCTCGTTCGCTACGGCGAAACGGTCGTACTGACGACCGTCGTCGGCGCCAAGCAGCCAGTCGAGGGGATTGATTTCTTTCCGCTCACTGTCGAGTACGAGGAAAAGATGTACGCAGCCGGGAAGATCCCCGGAGGCTTCTTCCGCCGTGAGGGACGGCCATCGGAATCTGCAATCCTCGCTGCCCGGCTGACTGACCGGCCAATCCGGCCTCTCTTCCCCAAGGGCTACCGTAATGAAGTCCAGGTCATTTCGACGGTTCTCTCCGCAGATCAAGAGAACGAGCCAGATGTCCTTTCGATCATCGGTGCATCAGCTGCGCTGACACTCTCTGATATTCCATGGTACGGCCCCGTCGGCGCAGTACGCGTCGGCGAGCTGAACGGTGAACTCGTCATCAACCCAACAAGTCACCAGCTGCTCGAAAGCACTATGGACATCGTCGTGGCTGGAACCGCCGACGCGATCCTTATGGTGGAGGGTCAGGCAGACGAGATCTCTGAGGATCGGTTTATCGAAGCGGTCGTCCTTGCCCATGAAGAGATCAAGCGCATCGTCGCAATGCAACTCGAACTCCAAGCGATTGCCGGAAAGCCAAAGCGCGAGTTCGTGCCTCCACAGGAGAACGTGGAACTCAAGCGGCAGATCGCGGAATACCTCGGCGACCGGTTGCGCGAAGCAGTATTTAACCCTGATAAGACACTCCGCTTGCAAGCGACAGCAGCCTTGCGCGAAGAGGTGATCGCCCACTTCGCTCCAGCAGAAGTTCAGCTCCAGGGTATCACCGCTCCCGCACAGCCAACGGCGAAGGAAGTTGGCGAACTCTTCGATGCGTTGGTGAAGGAGCTCGTTCGCCGCACGATCCTGGAACGTGGCGAACGTCCAGACGGTCGCCGACCGGACGAGATCCGCGAAATCTGGATCCAGGTGGGGGTTTTGCCTCGACCGCACGGCTCAGCCATTTTCACGCGCGGACAGACACAAGTGCTTTCCGTCTGTACGCTGGGCACGAAGGAAGAAGAACAGTTCCTCGACACCCTGGGTATCGAAGAGACGAAGCGATACATGCACCACTACAACTTCCCGCCTTTCAGCACTGGTGAGATCCGCCGGCTGCGCGGGCCAAGCCGACGTGACATCGGCCACGGTGCACTTGCTGAGCGAGCGTTGCTTGCTGTCTTGCCGAGCGAGGAAGACTTCCCCTACACAATGCGCCTCGTATCTGAGGTACTCAGCTCAAACGGCTCAACGTCGATGGCAAGCGTCTGCGGTTCGAGCTTGGCCCTTATGGATGCCGGCGTGCCAATTCGCAAACCGGTCGCTGGTGTCGCTATGGGCCTGGTGACCGACCCAGAGACGGGACGATACACCATCCTCACGGATATCCAGGGCATCGAGGACGCCCTCGGGGACATGGACTTCAAAGTCGCTGGAACACGCGATGGGATCACCGCCATCCAAATGGACATCAAGGTGATGGGTATTACCCCCCAGATCATGCGTGATGCCCTGGAACAGGCACGCCGAGGACGACTCTTCATCCTCGACAAGATGTGTGAGGTCATCGATGCTCCGCGCCCCGAGATGTCGCCGTATGCTCCGCGTGTCCTTCGCATCAAGATCAAGCCAGAGCAGATCGGCGAGGTCATCGGCCCGGGCGGTCGCGTCATCCGTGCAATCCAGGAACAGACCGGCAGCAAGATCTCGATCGAAGAAGACGGAACGGTCTTTATAACCGCGATGAACGAAGACAGCGCGCGGCGAGCAGTGCGAGAAATCGAGCGCCTCACGCGGGTTCCGGAGGTCGGAGAGATCTTCTATGGACGCGTGGTTACCATTATCCCCTCCGGCGCCTTCGTCGAGATCCTGCCGGGCAAAGACGGTTTCCTCCATATCTCGGAGATCGCGCCTGGTCGTATCCGCTCTGTTGAGGACGTGCTGAAAGTTGGCCAAGAGATCAACGTGATGGTTATCGGTGTCCGGCCGGATGGCAAAATCAACCTTTCCCGGAAAGCGCTCCTCGAAAAGGAGGCCGCGGAGCGCGCTGCAGCCGCACCCCCCACTGATAGTCGCGGCAACCAGCGCCCGCCACAGCGTCCCAGCGCACCAGTGCAGCAGCCCGAGCGCCGGCCCACTCCACCTCCGCGCAAACCGGAGCAGCGGGGCCCGAGTCGACCGCAACGGCCTCAGGCCCAACGCTCGAGCACGCCACCAGGCCAATATCGGATCGGTGATCGGCTCAAGCAGATCCTCGACGAGGACGAACTGAATTGAACAAGCAGGTACGACAGCTCACGGTCGATCTTTCCTCAGGTCGACCGTGAGCTGTCTGCCGTCACGTACCCACTCGTTCCCGCTCAGCACAACTTTGCTCGGTTGAGCGCAGTACCCGCTGCTGTATCCAAAGGAGCGCGAGAGCTCCGAGAAACACCCCGAACCAGAGCGTTCCTATTCGGATGAGCACTGTTGCCGTTGCAGCCACAGCTGTGGAAACATCCGGGCGCAAGAAGATCAGTAGCCCTGTAATCCCCGCTTCGGCCGCTCCCAGCCCCCCTGGCAGCAGCGATAGAGCACCCGCAATTGACGCTGTCGACAGCACGAAGGTCGCGATGGCGAGGAGTTCCGGCTCTGGTCGTAGTCCCAATCCGACTAGGATCAGAAAGAGGCCAATACACTCCAGAGACCATGAGAACACACTCAGCCCGCTGACCAGGACGAGCCTCCGCCAGGAGACAATCGCACGCGCCGCGTCGTAGACTGCCTCTACAGCATCAGCCCTCTTTCGGATCACCGGTGCCCGCCCTGCGAACCGAAGAAGCGGTCGCACCACGCGCTCCTCTTGCAGGAGCCAAAGACCGAGGAGAACGATCACCGCGAGGATACCAAGCGGTTCCCATCCCCACCCTGATCCAACCGCGGCGCTTGCCAGTCCGAGCACCAGCATTGCAATCCCATCGGTGAGCCGTTCCGCAGCAACGACCGGAACAAGCGGTGCCATGGCTCCACCGCCGAGACGTGACACAAGATATGCCTTGAGCCACTCACCAACTTTCCCCGGCGTAATCGACATTGCGAACCCGGAGAGAAAAACCGCAAGGCTCCAACGCCACGGAAAGTCTGTCACCTCAACCCAGCGCAGATACAACTGCCACTTGAGGAAACGGCATGCATAATTCCCGGCTGTTAATAGCAAGACGACGGGGAGAATTTCCCAGGAGAATCCAGCCAGTGTCGGCAAGACCGTACGCACATCAGCCACGACAGCAAGCGCCGCTACGACAACGATGCCGAGCCCCAACCCTACGAGCAAGCGCCGCCAGAGTGCTGAACCATGCATCGCCACCGTGGCGACTGACCCTGAGTTCACCTGTCTGCCGGTCATCTGTGCTACCCTTGCCGAACGGTGTCGAAGACGACTGCGATCGGAGCAGACGATGCACAACGAACTCCGCGCCAAGTATGACCGATTGCTGGAGCGACTTCGCAGTCTTGGTTCAATCGTGGTCGCATTCAGCGCAGGTGTCGATTCTACTTTCCTCCTGTATGCCGCACGACAAGCCCTTGGTGACCACGTGATCGCAGCGACTGGACTCTCGGAAACGTATCCCGAAGAAGAGATTGAAGAAGCTCGCGAGCTTGCAAGGGAACTCGGCGTCCGACACGTCATGGTACGGACCGAAGAACTGACCGATCCTCGATACACAATGAATTCCCACCAGCGCTGCTTCTTCTGCAAGAATGAGCTTTACGGCAAGTTGCGAGAACTCGCCCGCGCCGAGGGATACGCCGCGATCGTCGACGGTACGAACGCCGACGATCTCCGCGACTATCGACCAGGCTTGCGTGCTGCGCAGCAACTCGGGGTGCTTCACCCGCTCGCCGAGGTCGGCCTCACCAAACAGGAAATCCGGGAACTGAGCCGGATCTTCGGTCTTCGGACATGGGACAAGCCGGCCTATGCCTGCCTCTCCTCTCGCTTTCCGTACGGTACCCAGATCACTGTCGAGAAGCTGCGGCAGGTTGCCGCAGCGGAGCGCGCATTACGGGAGCTCGGCTTCCGCGCTTTCCGGGTCCGTCATCATGAACAAATCGCTCGTCTCGAGCTCCAGCCAGAAGATCTGCCGCGGGCAATCGAACTCCGGCAGGAGATTGTCACCCGTTTGCGTGCCCTGGGATATGAGTTCATCACCCTGGATCTCGAGGGTTATCGTTCGGGAAGCTTCAATCGCACGTTGCCCGAGCCACTTCTGCTGCATACAGGAGAGAGGGATCGCACGCTGTGACCTTCACGCCCGTTGACCGTCCGGATGGCAGTGTCGAGTTCTGGGTTACCGTTCAGCCTCGTGCGAGCCGCTCGGAAATCGCCGGGATACGTGACGACACGCTCCTTGTCCGTGTGACAGCTCCACCAATCGAAGGCGAGGCAAACGCGGCACTCGTGCGGACGCTTGCCGATGCCCTGGATATTCCGATCCGACGCATTGTGATCGTTGCTGGTGAGCATCAGCGCCGCAAACGTCTCCGCATTACCGGACTCACCAGCGCGGAACTGCTCGCGCGGCTTGAGCAATTTCGCATGCAGCGCGCCTAGCGGTTGCCCTGGAAGAATCGCCGCACTAGCCACCAGGATGCTGACAAAACCAGCGTGACCAGCACTACCGCGCGCATCACTTGGCTCGAGCGTGGTTGCGGCCGTCCACGCCCAACACCGCGCGGCGGCTGGTACCAGAGCAGCTGCCACCAGAGCTGCGCCACTTCGCGCATGGCGCGCAAGATCACGCGGAGACTGCCGCCAGAAGGCTCGCCGCTCAGTCGTGGATAGTGCCGTACACCGACCTCGACGATTGTCGCACCGGCTCGCTGTGCCTTGGCCAGGAGCTCCGTATTGACAAGCGCGCCGTTCATCCGCAGATCGATCGCGCGCACGAGGTCACCCCGAAGAACCTTGAAGGCGCAGTCAATGTCGCGCACTGCGATACCGAAGAGCAACCGCATCGCGACATTGAAGATCGCCGCATAGACGAGCCGCTGCCACGGATCGCGCCGCCGCACACGATAGCCGGCCACAATGTCCGCATGGGGGACGAACGGAGCAAGGTGCGCAAGGTCGGCCGGATCAAACTGCTGATCCGCATCCATGAACATGATCAAGTCACCCTGGGCTGCCGCGAAACCCGAGCGCAGTGCTGCACCGTATCCGCGGTTCACCGGGTGATGGACAACACGCACCCGAGGATCGTCCCGCGCCAACCGCTCGGCAATCTCACCAGTTCCGTCGCGGCTCCCATCGTCGACGATTACGATCTCGAACGCTTCGACGAGGGAAGGCAGTACCTCTAGCGACCGTCGCACCACTGCTTCGAGGTTCTCGGCTTCGTTGTACGCCGGTAAAACGAGCGAGAGGCTGCCGCGGATCGGCAGCACTCCCGCTCCCTGGACTTTCGCCGCACGCTCGTTCACTTCGGCATCTCCTGCAAAGCCCGATAGGCTGGGCGCGGACTCCAATCAGCCGAGACCACCGACCACGGATACTTCTCGTCGCTCGGCTGGGTAATCGTGCTGAAGTTCAGGTTCCACACCAACATGACGCCGACCCATGGCCACTGCGTTCGGGCAATCTGGAACGCCCGCACGAGATACTGGGCTTGCTGTTGCTCGCTCATGAAATTCCCATATTCGTAGCCTGGCGCCTGATTCGCCGTCGACCACCCGAACTCGGTCAGCCAGACCTGTTTGGCCGCGTCGCCATTCTCGACCATCACCTGCCGCAGCTGCTCAGCTCGGCGGAAATAGAAGCTGGGATGATCAAGCCATCCCGGCCCCGGTCCAGGCCGCTCCGGCCAGAGCGTGTCCGGCGGATTCAGTGTCCCGCCCGGATGCGTTGCGAGGTGATCAAAATACTGCTTGATCTCGCCGTTATTGTAGGCGTACGCCCGCCGGAGATACTCGACGTCGTCGATCGCGATAGAGGGATCAATCACGCCCGTCGGTGTAAGTCCTCCGAATAAGACGATCGCCTTGGGATCACCCCGCTTCACTCCCTGATAGCCCGCCTTGAGGAGTGCAACGTAGCGTCCCACGTCGACATGCCCACCGGTCTCGAGAGCCAGATTCTGTTCGTTCCAAATCTCCCACGCCTGGACTTTCCCCGCATAACGCCGAGCCAGGAACTCCATGAGCTTACCGAATGGCGCTGGATCGGCCGGAATGCCTCCGTTTGGGTCAGCCCAGGTCGGCGCTTTGACCACACTTACAACGACCTTTATTCCGTTCTTGCTCGTCGTATCGAGGATCCGATCCAACGCATGCGTATCGTACCGCCCTTGCCGCGGTTCTATATCACGCCAGATCGCCTGGATACGCACCCAGGAGAATCCCGCACCCTTCACCAGATCCATAGTCCGCTGGTTAAACCCATCGCCGTCGTTATCACCCCGCCAGGCGATATTGAAACCATACCCAACATGTGGACCGTATTGCCTCTTCCGGATTGGGTCATACGGCGGTAGTGCCGGATCCTGCCGGGCAAGCGCCTCCGGCGGAGCTCCACGCGCCTGTAGGTACTCGCGTCCAAGCAGCCCCAAGAGTACCTCGTACGGTGTTCCCCTGTTCTCCGGATGGTACTCGAACCGCGCCCGCTCGAAGTACTGAACAGTATACACATTCCCATCACCCGCTGGGGGAGCTGGATTCTGCTCCGTGAACTCCTCGGACAGCGGCAATCCAAACACACGCCATCCACCGTTACGATCCCAGTAGTTCTTGAACCCGTAGGCCAGCGAGTGTTGGGTCTCCGGGAAATACCTCCGCTCACGAGTGTCTGGGAACCAGCCGATTGGCCGAAATGGATCTTCGTTCTCTCGGCCACTCACACGCCAGGCACCGACCCGGACGAGTTGCACTTCGTCCTCGGTCCCAGCCTTCTCCGGGTGATACTCGAACACCGCCCGTTCGAAGTACTGCCTCCAGAAACCGTCCTGCTGGAACACGCCGGTGATCGGGTAGCCAAAGATAAAGAGACCGCCATGCGTCTCCCAAAAACGCCGGAACGGCCCCTGCACCCAAAATCCCGTTTCGGGAAAGTACCGCGGCATCTCGAGGTCCTCCGGCGCGCTCGGCGCTGCTGCTCGTGCGACATTGGACGTTGCTCCCATCGGCAGCAGGCTGAACACGAGCCAGCCGACAACAAGAAGTCGCAGAAACTTCACCGAACCCCCTTCCCTTGGCGCGTGCACCACGCGGCGGTAGCGCGCTCGTCGCCCCCGTGCCGATCGACCAGACAGGAGAGCGGTCCCCCTGGTCAACCGCTCCCCCTCCACCCTCGATTGTCCTCATCCTAGCATCCGGCCACAGCTGGGCACACCTACCGATCATCCCCCTTCGGTAGCGCTTCGCGGCTTACTACCGACAAAAGTGACCATCTAGCCCCAATCTCGACAGTAGTGCCGGTCCATTCGCAGGAGTTCCTTCACGGCACCAGCACGAGTCGTACATCGCCTAGCTCAATGACGTCACCATACCGTAAGCCGGTCGGGGCGGTCACCGGTCGTCCGTTCACCCGCGTGCCGTTTGTGCTCTTCAGATCAGTGATCCACCAGCGACCGTGTTCCCATGTTAGCTGCGCGTGCTCGGTCGAGACGAATGCGTCATCCAAGCGGATCGTGCAGGACGGATGCCGCCCAATTACTGTCACCGGGTCGAGCGGGAGCCGCGTCCCCGGCCGCAGTCCACTGGCACCAGGCGACTGCACAATCAGGTGACCAGGTGGGCCACCCGCCTCACCTGTCGTCTCCGCTATCGCGGCGAGTTCCCGGATTGTGATCCGCGCGATGAGGAAAATGAAAAAGTAGAGGAGAAACGCGAAAACCAGACGCAAGAGGAGAACAAACCACTCGAACGGAAGTTGAGTCAGCCACTCCATCGGCGTCGACTCAAGCTCCTGCTGTCGTGAACTCGAGCGCGACCGTGCCAAGCGTGAGCCGGTCACCGTTGGAGAGTGGGGCTCGCTCCACCGCTCGGCCGTTCACCAGTGTTCCGTTCGTCGAGCCCTGATCGATCACCTCGAAATGTCCTTCGACATACTCAATCCGTGCATGCCGCCGTGACACGTCCAACACTTCCAGCACAATATCGTTGTCCAGTGCACGTCCAATCGTCGTGACCTTCTTCCGGATCAGGAACGTCTGGCCAGCCAGCGGCCCTTCGAGAACGCGCAAGAAGGCCCGCGGCACATTTCCTGTATCATGCAGAACCCGATACACCTCAGTCCGCTGCCAAGCTTGCCGGCTCGCAAACTCGTCGTACGGTAACTGAGCAATCTGCGCCTCTACCTGGACTTGGCGCCGCGGCACTGATGGATCACCAATAAGCCGCACGCGGACTTGATCGACGAACCCGTAGTCACGCTCCTCCGCGACATCCAGGAGCCACTCCTCGAGCTGGAGCGAGAGCGAGTCGGCGAAGTCTGCGAACTGCACAAAGTCTTCGGGATGCAGCCGCACAAGGTAATCGTTGGGCACAATCGGGCCCTCAGGTGTTGCCAGCTGTTGCGCATCCATCGCGCGCTCGAGTCGTCGAGCGATCTCGGCCGGCTGCACCGTCGTCCGAAAAATGCGGCCGACCGTGCCTTCCATCAACCGCTCGACGAAGTCCTCGAATCGTTGCAGTTTGCTCAACATTTCTCAGCCTCGTCGCTCCTTAGCGAGTATACGCCTCGTTCAGCCTGCGCCCTCCTCTTGACGGCGCCACGCTTGAGGCATTCGCGCCAGCTGCGTATCTGCAAGGAGGCCGCCGTGCGCCAGTTGCGCAAAGAGCGCGCGATCCAGGCGTTCGTCGGCCAGTGCATAAGGAAGCGCAAGGTCGAAGACCGAAATGCGCCCATACATCTCGCAGCTTGCCAAACCGAACACCGGCAGACCATCAAGATAGGCAACCCAAAACATTGTGCCAGGATCCACCGGTGCACCGCGCACCGTCATCCGAGCTCCCAGGCGACGGAGCGCCCGCAGGAACGGATCGTCCGGATCGAGCATGATCGAGCCGGCGGTCAGGACAAACTCAGTCCCGGTCTGCCGCCATGCGGTGATCCGCTCGGCGATCGTCGCTGGTTCATCATGTGCCAGGCGTTCAACCCGCTCGAGCACTGCCCCAAGACGCTGGAGCTTTTCACTGAGTGCACGCACCGCAACATCGACTGCAGCTGGACGGACGCGCTCACCAGCCAGTAACGCAACACGCCGCCGGCGGAACGGCGCCACTCGCACGAGTGGCACATGTCCCAGGGCCGCCAGTGCGCGTGCCAGCGCCCGCTCGGGCACAAAGAGCGCTGGCGCCTTCGCGATCGCGATGACTTCCCCGGCATCGGCAACGCGTCCGTCGAGAACCGTTGCAACGAGCGCATGTCCGCTGCGTACCAGCCGCTCCAGTCGCCGTGTATCGACGCGGACAACCCCGAGCTGCGCAGCTCGGACGTTCACTTGCCCCTGGTGCGGCGCATCCAAACTCGTTCCCGGACCGGCAATCGCTTCCGCGATGCGCTGTGAAGCCACATGCTGCTCGAGTTCTCCCTCCTCCGGAGCCGCGATCGGCAAACGCGTACCGCTTGGAAGTACTCCCCGGGTCAGAACTTCCGTGAGCGGAACTCCGCGCCGAAACTGTTGACGCCCGTCAGCGTGGACCACGACGTCACGCCGCAGCACCGCTCCTTCCGGAATCGGTTCGTCCCCTATGCGATACCATGTGCGGCGCATCAGTACGACCCCTCTCGCACATCACGAGAGCAAGCATAGCTGATTACTCAACCGGTACACTCAGCAGCGCACGCGACGGGGGTTCCCGTCGCTTCAAGACCGCAGCGAAGGGAAAGCTTCCATGACGACGACGTTCGGCCACCGCCGCCCGATGTTGTCGCCGTCGATCTTGAACGCCGACTTCGCGCGGCTCGGCGAGATCGTCCGAGAGCTCGAGGAAGCCGGGGCGGACGCGATCCATCTCGACGTGATGGACGGCCGGTTCGTTCCGAATATCAGCTTTGGGCTCCCTGTTGTCACTGCTCTCCGGCAGGTGACGACGCTGCCCCTCGACGTGCATCTGATGATCGTCGAGCCTGAGCGTTACCTCGCCGCCTTTGCTGAGGCTGGAGCGACGGCGATTACCGTCCACGTGGAAGCGAGCATCCATCTCCACCGCACGGTGCAAATGATCCACGAACTGGGTGTGCTCGCTGGGGTGGCTTTGAATCCGGCAACTCCTCTGGCGGCTATCGAGGAGATTCTACCGTTCGTGGATTTAGTACTGGTTATGACGGTCGATCCCGGCTTCGGTGGCCAATCGCTCATCCCCAGCGCCCTCCGAAAGCTGGAAAGACTCCGCCGGATGGTCGACGAAGCCGGGTTACGCTGCCTTCTGTCCGTCGATGGAGGTGTCAAACTCTCCAACATCGAAGCGGTCGTTCGTGCTGGTGCCGACATTGTGGTGACGGGCTCTGCCCTCTTTCACAGCGGACAGGCACCAGGCCAGGAACTCCGGCGTTTCCGAGACGCAATGCAACAAGCGTTGTCTCGCTAGCCAACTTACCTCCAGCATTGTTGGGACAACAGAACCTCATCCGTCACCCGAGGAATGGTTCGCCAAATGGCTCGTCGGTGTACACATGAGGGTGCGCGCCACCGGGCCTTCGGATCAGAGAGACCCACCGTGGAAGGAACTAGCGCTGCTCGCTCTGTGCTCTGCCCATCCAGGACTTGCCGCCCAAAGCAGTGACGTGCTATACTGTCCCGTGCTGGTGGAACAACCACCAGTAGCAACAATGAATGATGTGCGCCCGTAGCTCAGTGGATAGAGCGTTAGGTTGCGGACCTAAAGGTCGGGGGTTCGAGTCCCTCCGGGCGTACCGGTTCTCGAGTCTCAGTGTTCGCACCTTCTACCACGCCGAGGGGTGTCCGAGTGGTTGAAGGTGCCGCTCTCGAAAAGCGGTAGGCGCGACGAGCGCCTCGTGGGTTCGAATCCCACCCCCTCGGCCGGCAATACTCGGCATGCACGCGGACCACTGTGTTGGGTCCGCCCTTTCTTTTTTTCACCCCTCTCCGTCACCTTGAGTACTGCTCCGGGTTACAGGCCAAAATCGGCTCCGGCTACCTGTATCGCAGGCGCTGCCGAATCCGAGTGAGCGAGCGAACTGCTCCCAACGGCCGGGCTACGAGTGAGCTGTCCGACCGCGCTCGAATAGACGGGCTCTCCTGCGCCAGGGCCACTCGGTACGACTTCGCTCGCATAAAGCCTGAAGTGGCTACATGTCTTCACAGAGTAGCTCACGTTCTGAAAACGATACGGTGGCGAGCCCGCACAGCCGCGACTCTCCTCACCGAGCGCCCGCGGTAACCAGCACACGGCTTTTCTCTTCGAAGAAGATGCAAAAGAGCCGGACGGGCCGCACGTGCGATGTCTTGCAACTGCAGCACGTCGACCGAAGCGTGAGAGCCCGCTGACGCAGGCAAGCACTCCGCAGCGCCTGGTCTTCTTGATCACTGAATAGCTGGCAGAGGACCGCGCTCCCTTTCAGAGTGTGCAGGCGTCAGCGTCGGGATTCGGATCACACGGATCCCACGGATCGGTGCCGAGTTGGTATTCGGCGCCATCGTACGTTCCGTCCCAATCGGTGTCGATGACGGTCGGGTCAGTGCCGTACTGCCAGACCTCGAATCCGTCGAGCAGGCCATCGCCATCAGTATCAGGATTGTGTGGGTCGGAGCCGAAATTGAGTTCCTCATCATCCACGAAGCCGTCACCATCGCTGTCTACACTCCCTTGCGGTGGTGGGGGAGCCGGGCTACCGCCGGAAACTGGCAACACTTCAAACGTCACTTCTTGGTACACCACGCTGCGGTTACCAGCATCGACCCAGCGCACCCTCCAGGTTCCCACCAGCGCCGACGTTCCACCATACTCGCAGAGGTCGAACTGCGTCTGTGTTGCGCGGTCCGCCTCGACAGTAATCGGCCCCAACTCCGCAACATCGCCGGCCGGATTGATCACCTGCACGATCATCCGCCAGCTCTGTCCCGGCCGCCCGGTCGAATTGCGAATCCCCACCTCGACAACATTTCGCGCACCCGTGAAGCAGTCCTGTGGCTGGATCGGCTGACTCGGCCAGGACGCAGCCCAAGCGGGCGGCACTGGCGTCGGCGTGGGTCGCTGCGCAGTAGGCGAACCAACTGGCGTCGCCTGCTGTTCCGCAAGCGGCGTCGACTCCGGGCGAGGTGTGCTGGCAGCACGCCAGCGTTGCACGTCTTGTGTGGTGACGGTCAGAGTGGCCTCGGCCACGACGCGACGTTGGGAAGCTTCCATCCAACGCACCCGCCAGGTTCCCGCCTGGAGTCGTTCCCCTGCGACACGCGGTAGGTTCACCGGTACCGGCAACCATCGTTGCTCCTGAGCCTGATAGCGTCCGATCTCGATTTCTTCACCGTTCGGATCGATCAAAACGAGCACAAATTCCTGGGTTGGCCCGCCCCACCACAGTTGGACCACGACTACACCCGACTGGGAAAGTTGCGCACTCGCCTGTGCCATCGATGCGCCCACACTGGGAGTGGCGGTCACGGCTCCCTCGTTGGTTACTGTTCGTGTTGCCTCATCACTCCCGGCACTGCCACTCCCTCGCGGAACACACCCGGCCACGATCAGTGCTGCGAGAAGGAGCAACAGCAAAAGTGCCCGCCTGGCCGATCGCCGCCACATCGCCTCCTGTCCCGCCCTTCGCAACTCAGGTGGTCTATCAGCCAGCCGTAGCGTAAAAACTGACCGATACGGCTGTCAAGCGCATGTCCGATGCGAGGAATGCTCTCCGTCGGCGGAGACCGGCATCCCAGCCGCTCCCACTCGTGCAACACCACCCTACAAACGCCCGAGCACCTTCCAGCGTTTTCTTCGCTCGCCTGGCCACCAAATCCATTCTGATCCCGACACACAGTGTCTCCGTCGGGTGGTCACCGCTGAAACGGGTTCCAAACGCTCCCGAACACATTCGGGAGCCAAACGCGGCCGACAGCTCATTGTCATCCCGCAGCTTTTTTCGCTGTCGAGACCGGTTTCGCACCCGATGCCTTCCACCAGAGCAAACTCTTGCGCCCACAGTCGGTGACACCACCAGACAGAGTTCCCAGGTGGAAGCCCTTTATAAGACAAACCTTTGGTCATTTCTGCTTCTTGAGCAACTCGGTTGATTCTCTCGTCCAGTCGCTCGCACCTACTGCCCAGGCGAGCACTTGACCAACCGCATCTGTCCCTTTTCGCCAGAACAGTCTTGTATCAGTAACATACCGACTCTGGTTTTCATAGGCGAGCTAGCTACGGACGTGCTTCACGTTGCCGGAGAGTCGCTTCTCCGAGTAGACTCTGTTAGTGGCGCACATCGCCAGGCACTCGCACGGAAGGGTCGCATAGTGGCCGAGTGCGCACGGCTGGAAACCGTGTGGGGGCGTAAGCCCCTCGTGGGTTCGAATCCCACCCCTTCCGCTGAACGACGTACATGATAGAGACGATACGGGCCGGGGTAACCCGGCCCGCAGCACTCTTTAGGACCGATGCACCGCCTCAGTATGCTCGGGCCCAGATCACTTGGTAGCGCCCCGTAGCTCCGCACACGAGGCAGGGCTCATACTCTGTCGGCTGCTCGAACGGGATGCAACGGATCGTCGCCTTGGTCTCCGCCTTGACCCGCGCTTCACACTCGGCGCTCCCGCACCAGAAGGCGCGATTGAATCCGGCGTTACTCGCCACACGCTCCTTGAGCCGTTCGTAGTCCCGCACATCTTCCGTATGGCGCTCCAGCATTTCGCGCGCTGCGCGGTACAGACTAGCCTGAATTGAATCCAGTTCCTGTTGTACTGCTTCGACGACGTTCGCCACCGGCACTGTCTGCCTCTGCCCGAGCACATCGCGCCGGACGAGCGTGACCTGATCATTGGCCACATCGCGTGGCCCGATCTCAAGGCGGATCGGTACGCCTTTGAGGTCCCAGTCGTTGAACTTCCAACCGGGCGTCTTGTCGTCACGCAAATCCGCATGGACGCGCACGACTCGCCGGAGCATCGTCCGAACTCGCTCGACCGCTTCCTCTACCTGCCGGCGTTCCTCGTCCTTCCGCCAGATCGGCACGATGACCACCTGGATCGGTGCGACGCGCGGCGGGAGCTTGAGCCCACGATCATCCCCATGCACCATCACCATCGCACCGATCGTGCGGTGAGAAAGCCCCCAGCTTGTATTGAAGGCAAATCGGCGCTTTCCCTCACGATCCAGGAACGTAATCTCAAAGACCTTCCCAAAGTGGTCACCGAGATTGTGCGAGGTCGCCGACTGCAATGCCCAGTGCTTGCCACCCATCATGGCCTCGATGGTGTAGGTGCGCAGTGCCCCAGCGAATTTCTCCGATTCTGTCTTCTGTCCCGGAATCACCGGGATTGCAAGCTCGGTCTCCACAAAGTCCCGGTAGACCTCGAGCATGAGCCGTGCACGCTCCTCCGCCTCTTCGAGCGTCGCATGCACGGTATGCCCTTCCTGCCAAAGGAACTCGAGTGTCCGCAAAAACGCCCGTGGGCGCTCTTCCCAACGAACCACGCTGCACCATTGGTTAATCAGAATGGGAAGATCTCGATACGACTGCACCCAGCGCGCGAACATAGGGCAGATGATCGATTCGGAGGTTGGCCGTACCGCCAGTGGTTCTTCCAGTTCCTTGTCGCCACCCTTTGTTACCCACGCAACTTCCGGCGCGAAGCCCTGGATGTGCTGGGCCTCACGCTCGAGATAACTCTTCGGGATGAAAAGCGGGAAATAAGCGTTCTGGACACCGGTCGCTTTGATTCGCCGGTCGAGTTCCGCCTGCATGTTCTCCCAGAGCGCAAAGCCATACGGGCGGATGACCCGTGTGCCGCGCACTGGTGACTCGTCTGCGAGCTCAGCCTTCTGAATTACCTCGACATACCAGCGGTCGAAATCATCTTCCTGCTCGATCAGCTCCTCAACGTATTTCCGCTCCGTCGTCATCGTTCGTTCTCCCTCGCGCGGGAACCACACCGCACAGTCCTGCACCGCACTCGCGTAGAATGCGCTGGGGCTTCGTCGGGGCACACCGTCTCGGCCTCGACGCAGAGTATACCCATGCTCTGGCGAGACGCAGGCGAACAGGGAGCGCACAATGACCACGAGAATCCGCCGTATTGGCGTACTAACTGGCGGTGGCGATGCACCAGGGCTGAATGCAGCTATCCGCGCCGTGGTCAAGACAGCTATTCTCCGCTATGGGTGGCAGGTTGTCGGCTTTGCTGACGGCTACGAGGGCGCAATCCTGGGCCGCGCACGCGAGCTCGGCCTTGATGATGTACGAGGGCTCCTCGTCCGCGGTGGCACGATCCTCGGCGCCTCCAACCGCGCTGACCCCTTCCACTTTCAGCATCCCGAACTCGGTGACACCGAGCCACGTGACCACAGCAGAACACTGCTCGCCACACTCGAGCAGTGGGACGTCGACGCCCTCGTGGTCATCGGGGGCGAAGGAAGCCTCACCATTGCCCATCGGCTACACCATCTCGGGCTCCGCGTCGTCGGAGTACCCAAAACGATCGACAACGATGTGCGCGGGACCGCCGTGACCATCGGGTTTGACACCGCAGTCTGCACGGCCACGGAAGCCATTGATCGACTCCATACCACCGCCGAGAGTCACCACCGTGTCATGCTCGTCGAACTCATGGGGCGCGATGCCGGCTGGATCGCGCTCCACGCCGGTGTCGCGGGTGGTGCAGATGTCATCCTGCTGCCAGAGCTCCCCTTCTCCCTGGAACGAATCGTCGCAGTTGTGGAGGCCAGACGGAAGCGTGGACGCCACTTCACGATCGTCGCCGTTGCGGAAGGCGCCAAACCGATTGGTGGCGAAGCTGTCTACGAGCGACTCGGTCCACTCCCCTATCAGCGCAAGTACGGCGGCATTTCCGTCGTCCTTCAACAGCAGCTCAGCGCCCTGCTCCCCACGGAAGTGCGCGCTGTCGTCCTCGGTCACCTGCAACGCGGCGGCACTCCTACACCTCCTGACCGCACACTTGCCACTGCACTCGGCGCTGCCGCGGTCGAGACACTTGCTCAAGGTGACCATGGAGTGATGGTGGCCGTCCGAGGACACCCAAGTGGCCAGGCAACCTGGGGCATCGTTCGCGTACCCTTGGCTGAAGTCGCCCGCGGTCCACGCCTTGTCCCGCTCAACCATCCACTGCTGGCAACAGCGCGCGATATTGGGATCAGTTTCGCTCAGCCGGACGAGGAGCAGGCGCATGGCTGAAGCTCCGCTCCCTGTTGGCAAGCTACCAGCAGAGCTCCTCGCCGCCTTTCTTGGGCGGTTACCCCGCGATCCGAGTGTCGTCGTTGGTCCCGGCATTGGCCGCGACGCAGCGGTGGTACGCGCCGGCAGCGAGCTCCTCGTCCTCAAAAGCGACCCGATTACCTTCGCAACCGATGCCATCGGGTGGTACGCCCTAAACGTCAATGCCAACGATGTGGCCTGCCTTGGGGCAACACCCCGCTGGTTCCTGGCGAGTGTCCTCCTACCGGAAGGTGCAACACCCTCACTTGCCCAACGTATCCTTGACGACCTCGCGCACGCCGCCCAGCACCTTGGGGTGACACTTGTCGGTGGCCATACCGAGATAACCGCTGGTCTCGACCGCCCCATCGTCGCTGGAACGATGGTCGGTCTCTTAAGCGAGGATCAATTGCTCACCCCAGAGCGTGCTCATCCAGGTGATGCCGTCCTCCTGGTACGGGGGATTGCGATTGAGGGGACAGCGCTCCTCGCCCGTGAGTGTGCGGAGACGCTGAGCCGGATCCTTGACCCGGAGCTCGTTTCCCGTTGCCAGCGCTTCTTGTTCGAACCAGGCATCAGCGTTGTCGCTGCCGCTCAGTTGCTCCAGCGGACACTCGGTTCGGCCCTGCGATACCTGCACGATCCAACCGAGGGTGGACTGGCCACCGGGTTGCATGAGGTTGCCATCGCCTGCGGCACCGGCCTGGTCGTCGAGGAGCGGGCCATCTTCGTCTACCCAGAGACCCGGACTCTCTGCGCCGCGCTCGGCCTCGATCCCTTAGGCCTCATCGCCTCTGGTGCGCTCCTCGCAGTCGTCACACCAGACAGCAGCGCGCTCGCTCTGGAGACCCTCCGCCAGGCTGGTATCCCTGCGACGCAGCTTGGTTGGCTTGATCCCGATCCCTCGCGCCGCGTCCTTCTCAGCATGGAGGGTGAACGCCCGCTTCCCACATTTGCCGTGGACGAAGTGGCTCGTCTCTTCGCAAGCGGTGGTTGTTCCTAGGGCTTCTTCGGCATCGCCTGGAGCGCACGATAGGCTGGACGCGGCGACCAGTCCGCATTCAAGACTGACCAAGGTCCCTTCTCGTCCTCGGGATCGACGATCGTCGAGAAGTTCAGGTTCCAGACAAACATGCCAGTTACCCAAGGCCAGCGTGTTCGTGCGATCTCGAAGGCGCGCACAAGATATTCCGCCTGCTGCTCCTCGCTCACGTACTGGCCGTACTCGTAACCCGGCGCTGGATTTGCCGTCGTCCACCCAAACTCGGTAATCCAGATCGGCCGCGTATCGCCGTGCCGCTCCATCACTGCCCGCAGCTGCTCGACGCGCCGGAAGTAAAAGCTCGGGTGGTCCCGCCACCCTGGACCGGGGCCCGGATTTTCTGGCCAAAGCGTGTCTGGCGGGTTGAGCGTCGCGTTGGCGTGCGCACCGAGCACATCAAAGTAGCGCGTGCAGGCTCCACCTTCGAACGCATAAAACGCTTCGAGGTAGGCAACATCGTCCATGGCGATGTTCGGATCGTTGACACCAGTTGGCGTAAGCCCCCCGAACACGACGAGTGCATCGGGATCGCCCGCCTTTACTCCCTCGTATCCTGCACGCAGGAGGGCACAGTACGGTTCGACCCGCACTGGACCGTGGAGCTCGTGCGCCAGGTTTTGTTCGTTCCAAATCTCCCAGGCGTGAATCCGGCCACGATAGCGTGAGGCTAGGCGGTACATCGCCTCACGGAACGTCGCAGGATCTTTCACAATTCCCCCCTCAGGATCGCGCGCCCACGCCGGTGCCGCAACCACTGAGGCGAGGATGGAGAGTCCAGCTGCTTCGTAAATTGGCAGCACCCGATCCAAAGGTCGAAAGTCCCACTCACCCGGCCGTGGCTCAAGCGCCTCCCAGCGCACCTGGAATCGGATCCACTGAAATCCCGCCTGCCGCACCATGTCCGCTGTTCTCTGGTTGAAAGCGGCACCATCCTCATCCCCTCGCCAGGCAACGTTGAAACCATAGACGAACGTCTCAGCCCCAGAGACTGCTACCGAGGGCGTGTTCACCACCGTCGGTTCCTGTGGAGCCTGAGACGGCGAACTGTGGCCTGAAAGCGTCCCCCGCACCGCGGTTGGCGTCGGGTAGATGACAGGACCGCGGCAGGCGACAACTAAACTGATCACCGCAAGAAGAAGCCCCACCCACGTGTGCCTGTGCACTCCACCCCCTCACCGTTTCTCTGGGGATCTTACTCGCTGGCGCTTTCCACACCAGCGTCCGTCCCTTGCGCCCCGCAAGACCGGCGCACAACAAGTTCCGGCGTTACCCACTCGACCGCCAGTTCGCCGGGGGCGAGTCGCCCGCTGAGATGCTCCAAAAGAAGCTGCGCCGCCCGGCGTCCGATCGCCCGCATCGGAACGCGTACGGTCGTCAGCCCCAGGAGTTCGGCGATCTCAATGTCGTGGTAGCCGACCACCGCGAGATCCCTGGGTACGTCGAGCCCCAGCTGCCGTGCGGCACGTAACACGCCCCAGGCCTGCGTATCACTCCCGACAAAGATCGCGGTCGGTGGAACGGGTAACTGCATCAAGGAGTGCAGTCCCGTGATACCGCCCTCGACGCTGAATGGGGTCACGCGTTCATATTCCGCTCGCAGCTCGAGACCGAGCTCTTGTAGTGCTTGTCGATAGCCGAGCAGGCGCCGACTTATCCGTTTCTCAGCAAACGGATCGTCAGGTCGATCGATCACCGCAATCCTTTGGTGGCCCAAACGCGCCAGATGCGTCACGGCCAATCGCGCCCCTTCTGCATGATCGACCACAATCCGCGACAGCGGGACCGCCGGATCGGCATCGGCGACGACCGCCGGCAAACGCTCGCGCTCCAGACGAGCGAGCCAGACCGGTGTCACTGCCATCGAAACCAGGAGAGCCCCGTCGACCAGATCGCGTCGTACCGATGCTATGGCCCGAGATCCATCCGCGGGACGCTCGAGCGTGCGCAGAATGAAGGCGTAGTTTGTCTCCAGGAGAGCCTCCTCGATGCCACGTAAGATTTCCACGTAGAAGAAGCGCGTCAAGAGTGGCAGGACAACAAGTAATGCGTCTGTCCGGCGCCGCGACAGTGCGCGCGCAGTCCGCAACGGCTGGTAACCAAGCTGCGCCATCACGGCATGCACCCGCTCGCGCGTCGCTGCCGCCACTGCCGGATCCCCGTTGAGCACTCGCGAAACGGTCGCGACTCCCACGCCCGCGACTCGCGCAACGTCGCGGATGGTTACCCGACTCGAGCCGCTACGCTTTGCCATGACCGGCTCCTGGTATCCAGGGAACTTCCGAAACGTTTTACTTGACGAAGTCCGCTCCTACGTGTATAGTGGAAGCGGTTCCGCTCGTCAAGCGTGGCGAGTTGAACCAGCCGATCCGTTGCAAACGTCCTCCCTCCCCTGCCACACCCATCCCCCACCTCACCGTGCGGGCGTCGGCCGGAGCCGGCGCCCGCTGGTGTATCCTCATAGCGACGATCGGCCGTGAGGCGGAGTAGATGATGGTCGGTAGACACGAATACCAGGAGCTCACTGTGCTTGAAGCGGAAGCAATTGGCGAACCTGGGCAGCGTCGCTTCCGCTTAATCGCTGGCGTTGGTCTCGATCTCGTCTCACTTTGGATGGAGAAGGAACAGCTCCAGGCACTCGGTCTTGCTATTGAGCAACTCCTTGAGCAACTTCGGCTCGCTGGGTATGTGCAGTCCCGTATCCCCGAACGCCCAGCGGCACGTACGGCACCGTTGCCGCCCGATATTCCGGAATACGTCGTGGGGAAGATGGCCATCGGATACGATGAGGAGCGCCAGCGGATCGCCATCTTCGCCCACGACATCGAGCAGGATGAAGACGAGGACCCAATCTTCGCTGGCCGCGCCACACTTCCCGCTGCCAAGGCGCTCGCCCATCAGATCGCCCGCGTCATCGCAGCCGGACGCCCGCGCTGTCCCCGCTGCGGGGCGGTCATCGGTCCTGAGGGGCATGTCTGCCCGCACGATAATGGACATTTACCGCTCGAGTGACCATCACCACCCGAGCGCACACCCTTCCGCTCGCGGATCCGAGCCGCCACGCAGCACCCCGTCTTCACCGATCACAATCAGGTGCGCGTGCCCCATGAGCGACGACCACGGCTCCGTGACCTCAATCCGGTGCCCACGCCGTCTCAACTCTTCTGCTACCCGCTCCGCGAGCAGCGGTTCCACATACACGGTCTCACCCGCCTCCCCCGGCTCGCGTCGCGAGACCCAGCGCGCCGCTTCCACCGCTTCCTGTGGCTCGAAGCCGAAGTCGACGATTCCGGTCACCAGCTGGAGGTGGATGACCGGCTGACTGTGCCCGCCCATCGTCCCGAAGACTACCCAGGGTCGCCCCTCACGGAGCAGCATCGCGGGGATCAGCGTGTGGAGTGGCCGCTTGCGCGGGGCCAGCACATTGGGTGAGCGTTCGTCCAACACGAAGCAAGCCCCACGGTTCTGCAACACAATTCCGCCAGCAACCAATCCGCTACCAAATGAGTTATAGAGGCTCTGGATCAACGAGACCGCTCGTCCCTCGCGGTCGACCACGCAGAGGTAGATCGTGTCTGTGTCCCAGCTCGGTGCTGGCGGAATCGCTGCCCGCTCGGGATCGATCCGTGCCCGGAGCTCCGCCGCGTAGGACTTATCGAGCAACCGGCTGACCGGGACATCGACAAACGCCGGATCCCCGAGATACCGGTCGCGGTCCGCAAAAGCGAGCTTCTTGGCCTCCAGGAAGAGATGCACCAGCTGCGGGTTTCCCCAGCCCAACTCGCTTACCGGGAAGCCTTCGACGATATTCAGGAGCTCTAATGCCGTCAAACCTTGCGTGTTCGGTGGAAGCTCAACCACCTCCACCTCCCGGTACCGGGTCCGAAGAGGCTCGACCCAGTCGGACCGATGCGCGGCCAAATCATCCAGCGCCATCACGCCACCGGCTGCACGGAGCGTCGCCACGATCTGCTCTGCGATCCGCCCGCGGTAAAACGCGTCCGGACCTTCTGTCGCGATCAGTCGCAGGCTGGCTGCGAGTTCCGGCTGGCGGAGTACCTCCCCAGGAACAGGAGGACGTCCGTTCGGCACGAACTGGCGCGCCGCAGCCTCCTGTCGGCGGAATATTTCTGCCTCCGCTGCGATCGCCCGAGCGACTTGGGGACTCACCGGGAACCCGCGCTCCGCGTAGGCGATCGCTGGTTCAAGGAGTTCCCCAAGCGAACGCGTGCCGCAGCGTTCAAGCACGGTTGCCCAGGCATCGACCGCCCCCGGTACCGTGACGCCCCACGGCCCTTTTGGTGGGATCTCACGGTAGCCACGGGCCCGGAGCTCCTCCGCCGAGATCCCCGCCGGCGCCCGACCGCTCCCGTTGAGCGCCAGCAACCGGCTCTCGCGTGGTTCCCAGATGAGGAAAAAAGCGTCACCACCCACCGAGCACATATGCGGATAGACAACTGTCAAGACTGCGTTCGCCGCCACCGCCGCATCGACCGCGTTACCGCCCTGCTGAAGGACACGCACGCCTGCGAGTGTCGCCAAATAATGCGGCGTGGCGACCATCCCTTCGGTCGCAAGTGTCGTCGGTCGCCCGGTCACAAACTGTGTCACCACACACCTCCTGATCACGATCTCCCATCCCGGCGAGCATCGTAGCATGCAGGGAAGTACCGCCCAACGTGGTACGATTCGCCACCGGCGTGCATAGTGGCACGGAGTGCTTGGGCGTGATCGACGTCTGCCTACTCGGTACCGGAGGCATGATGCCGTTGCCAGAGCGCTGGCTCTCAGCGCTCCTGATACGCTGCGAGGGCCACACGATCCTCGTCGACTGCGGCGAAGGGACCCAGATCTCCTGGCGCTACACCGGCTGGAGCTTCCGTGATCTTGACACCATTCTGCTCACTCACCTCCACGCCGACCACGTCGCTGGACTTCCTGGCGTCTTGTTCTCCCTCGCCTTTGCCGAGCGCGAGGAAACGGTGCGCATTATCGGCCCACAGGGAACAAGACGTATCGTCGCCGCACTGCGTACGATCGTCCCTGTGCTTCCATTTTCGGTCGAAGTCCTCGAACTCCCCGGTCCAGCTGAACTCGACCTGCCGGGAGGACTCCATCTTCGCGCCCTCCCCGTCGCGCATCGCGTTCCTTGCCTGGCCTACACCCTCCACCGGCCGCGCGGACGCCGCTTCGATCCGGAGCGAGCGCGTGCGCTCGGCGTCCCTGTTCTGTACTGGCGACGCCTCCAGTATGGCGAATCCGTTGAGATCGATGGCCGCGTGATCACACCAGACGATGTCCTTGGTCCACCGCGCCGCGGCATTACCGTCGCCTTCGTTACCGACACCCGTCCGACGCCGGAGCTCCCGTCCTTCGTCCACGGCGCCGACCTCCTCATCTGCGAAGGCATGTATGGTGATCCGGAAATGCTCCCGCGTGCGGTCGAACGTGGCCACATGCTGTTCCATGAGGCCGCTGAACTCGCCCGTGCGGCACAGGTGGAGCGACTCTGGTTGACTCACTTCAGTCCCTCACTCACCGACCCCGAGACCTGGCTCCCGATGGCCCGCACCATCTTTCCAGCAACTGAGATCGGCCCAGTGCACCGCACCGTGACGCTGCGTTATCGAGACGAGTGATTCGGCAGAGCCTGTCTCGCAGAGAGACGCCGCTCTCGATCTCATCACCCTGGCAGAGGTCGGCTGAAGTTGTGACAGCGCACTGTAGCCCCCTCAGGGTGAGCACCGGCTTCCCGGCTGGTACGCCGTGCCCGACAGTAAGGCCGATCCTCCAACACCGATGCTCGCCTCGCTGACCGCAGCAGCACAGCACAAAAGTGCCAGACTCCTTGCTTCTCAGCTCGTATCGAGCTCAAGTGCGCTGCGCGGCAATCGCCAGGTCAGCACTCGCGCAGTGTTCCCCCACAACACCCAGCCTCTCCCTGGGAATCTGTCTCCGCACGGCGCCCCGGCGTAACCACTGTCACCGAGCCGGGTCTGCAGTTGACCGGACAATACCTTCTTGCGCTCGCCATCACGGAGTGAGAAGATCGCACTCACGAAGCAGTCAGACCCCAGCGGGCGGCAACGACCGACCACCAACTCTTGTCCCTTTCCTTGTCGGGGTACCTTGTCGTGCTGACGGAGCCCACAAGCGGCGCACGCGCCGGTCAATTCACCTGTCCGCGCGCGAGCTGATAGAGCAGCGGATCATTGCGGAAGGCCTCAGACAGCACTTCAAGCCGAGCAATCTCTTCACCTACCTGGAGCTCCCGACCGAGCACGTCCGTCACGAGCACCTCGATGGCGGTGAATACCTCGTTGGCCGTTGGAGGTACGTCTGGCGGAAGGATAGCCACAATCCGCTCCAGCCGGCCGGTCACTCGCTCACGCAGCCGTTGGTGCTCAACCGGCGGCACTTCCATCTCGAGCAGGAGTTCGATCTCATACAGCGCGCAGATAAGCGGTGTCAACCGCTCGAGCAGCGTCAGCGCCGCGGGGGAAAGGACCGGTCCTAGCACTTCACGGTACGTCGTCATGGACTGTCCCTTCCGCTCAAGGCGAGCCTGTCACTGCCCGACGGCAGAGATCGTCCCCCGCATACACCCCAGTGAGCACTCCGTGGTTGTCGACGACAACTGTGCTCACCGAAGCACGCACTGGTCCTCCCCTCTGGCCGGCCAGGCCTGCTCTGACCGCCGTACCTCTTGCGCCACCGCAGCCACGTCATCCCTCCGTGGTCAGGGTGACCACCAGTATCGCACATCTGAGGAACCACCTTGTGGTCTTCCAACGCAGCTTCGCACGTTCTACAGTCACAACGACACGTGCCTATCGGTGTATGAGCCAGCACTCAGGCATCATCCGTACCCGGGGCCCACCTCGCCACACTGCCGTGACGGTGTTTCAGGCGCTTAGGGCGACAAGCCGTTCCACGAGCTCCCCGGCAACCTGAGTCAGGTAGCCAAGTCGCCCGTCAAGCTGCTCGCGTGACCGCTGCCGCAGCGACGGCACCAGCTGGCGCACGGTGCGCTCATCCTCTGCGTCCTTCCCAACCAAACGTACGAGCGGCGCCCACGGATACCCTCGGCTCGCCAGTGCCTGGACCGTTCCACCACGCCCGAGCACCCACTCGATTGCCACTGCCTCCCGCAGTACCGCTCGCGCCTGGGCCGCGAGCGCACTCCGCCGTACTGACCGCATCTGCGCCTCGCGCGCCGCTTCACGCTCGCGCTCGGCCGCGCAGCGCGCAGCAAAGTCCTGCTCGGCCGCGCGGACAGCAGTCTCCGTCCGTACACCCGACGACGTCACGGCCTCACGAAACTCCTGCAGCGTCGTGATCGGCACCGCCCGGTCACCGTCCAGCCAGTAATACCCGACCCGGCCTGACTCGTCCGCCAGCCGCAGGAGATGCGGTGGAAGTTCGCCAGCAGCACGTTCCAGAAGCTTCCCTAGCACCTCCGTCCCGTAGGTCAGAAACTGCAACTCCTCACGACGCTCGTCGTATGTCTGGCGGTCAAGTGTCACGGTCGTGTGACGCGCCTCGTCGCTGATGCGGTACACCCGCTCGATCCGTGGGTGACGGCGGAAGACACCAGCAATAGCCGGGATTTCGAACAATGTTTCCTCCAGCTCAGAGAGCGTGACCGGCGGTAACCCTCCTGTGGCCTCGTACGCTGCCGCATCCGGCTCGAGCAGTGTCTGCAGGAGCTCCTGCTCCTCGCGTTGCGCGAGTTCTCGCTCCAGTTCCTCCAGCAGGTGCTCCAACTCGCGACGGCGCGCGCTCTGCGGTGCAAGCGCTAGCCGGCGAATCTCTTCGCTGACTCGCGTCAGGATCGGCTGCAGTTCACCGACCACGTTCCGGAACCAATCGATCCGCTCTCCCAAGCGACGGTACACCTCTGCTTCCACCGTATCCTGATAGAGCAGGTGCACAATCCGGACCACTGGATAGCGCTGGCCGATCCGATCGAAGCGGCCGATCCGCTGCTCGACCCGCATCGGGTTCCACGGCAGGTCGTAGTTCACCAGGACGCCGCAGGTCTGCAGGTTCAGCCCTTCGCTCGCCGCGTCGGTGCAGAGCAGCAGCCGCACTCTTCTTCCCTCACGGAACAACGCCGCCAGCTCCGACCGACTGATCGGTTGCCACTTCCCGTCCTGCCAGACCTCGCCCCCACGACCGGAATAGCAAGCAACCTGGCTTCCGTAGATCGGCACCAAGTGCTCACGGAGATCAAGCAGCGTATCGTAGTACTCGGTGAAGATCGCAATGGTCTCCGACTCGGCGAAGAGGCGCTCGAGCAACATGAGCACGTGCTCGCGCTTCGAGTCGCGGCGGAGGCGCTGCAGATCCTCGAGAAATCTTCGCAGGTAGCGGATCTCGTCCTCAGTTGCCCAACGATCGATATCGCCCACCCGCTCCTGCACGTCGCGGTCAAGCTCTTCCTCGGTCACGTCTTCTTCCGTCAGACCGACATCGTCACTGCGCCTTTCCAGGAACGCTAACCGCCGCTCCAGGCTGAGCCGCACCGCCGCGAAGCTCGAGGTGAGCCGACGCCGGTAGATAGTCATCACGAAGCCGAGTCCGGGCCGCTCAGCCTCGTACCGTGCGTAGAACTCCGTGATGTACTCCTCAATCCGGTCATAGAGCTCGCGCTCCGGGTCTGTCAACGTGACCCACACCACCGTAGGATCGCGTTCGGCAAGCGGTTCGTTCAGCAGCCCCTCCTCGCGATATCTACGCAGTAATGACCGCGTGTGGCGCAGCATCAGTCGGCGTACCGGTGTGTGCTGGCGTAACGCAGCATAGAGTGCCGCCTGGGAATCCCGGTCTAGTGACCGCGGATCACTCGCCGAGTCCGTGCTTAAGAGTCGCTCGATCCGCTGCCAACGCGCCAGCCCCAACCTTTCCCGCATCTTTTGGACGAACTGAGCGTCCAATCCACCGCGCACCGCCCGCTCCTCGCGCGCCAGCTTAAGCAGGAAATCCCAGTCCGGTGCTCCCCCGTCCGAACCACGCAGCTGAGCAAAGTAGCGTACAAAGTCGTCTGGTCCTGCACCCCACTGTCCCGGCAGGCCCAGGAGTGAAAGCAGCTCCCAAAGCTCGCTCGGGTGGAGCTGCATCGGCGTCGCTGTGAGCAGCCAGAGCCCACGCGTCCGTTCACTTAGCGCTCGCAACAGGGACAACAAACGGTTGGGGCGCCCCTCAGCGTCGCGGCGTGCATGGTGCGCCTCGTCGACAATCACCAGGTCCCAGGGCTGCGCCTGGAGAAGCTGCTCGGCCCATTCACGTCGCTTCGCAAGGTGGCTCGAGAGGAGAAGCACCGGTTGCGTCTCAAGCAGCTCCTTGGCTCCGATTGGGGAACTGCCACCCTGCGCGTCCCAGAGCTTCCCTGCATCAAAGCGCGGCACGGCCAGTGCAGCTTTGTCCAGGAGCTCCTCCTGCCATTGCCGCACCAGTCCCCCTGGCACGAGCAACAAGACCCGCTGCACCCGCCCGCTGAGCAAGAGTTCGCGCAAGGCCAGTGCGGCCTCAATCGTCTTCCCCAATCCCACCTCGTCAGCGAGGAGGAACCGCTCAGGAAAGTGCTCGACCAGTCGCTCCACAACCCGTCGCTGATGCGGCCACGGCACGACCGGCGCTGTGGCCAGTCCGACCCAACGGGCGCCGACCAGCCGCGGTACATCAAGCAAGAAGCGCGCGATCGCCCCGCTCACGTCCGGCCCGGTCTGATAGTCTCCAGTCTTCTCACACACTTCCGAGACCGGAACCTGCACCCGCTCCAGCGGATCGTAGAGCGGGGGCTCGTCGGGTCGGTACTGCAGGAGTTTCTGGTGCACGGCCTCCGGCAAGGTCAGCGTCCGCCAGCGATGCTCTTCCCCCTGCCAGAGTCGCTCGAACCGCACGACAATGTGTTCGAGATACCGCCGAGACTCATCCCAGGAAAAGTAGACCGAAAGCGTCTCGTAGTTCTGCACCCACCCCGCGGCCGTCTCGTTCACGCTGCCTTCGAATGCGAGCCGGTTGCCGAAGGCATCAGTAAAGATGCCGTATTTGACGTGGAAGTACGGCGCTGCCTCCGCCGCTGCCAGCGGTTGCTTATCCCGTCCCAGCGGAAGCACCACGCGCAGCTCGAGTCGCCCTTCCGCGACAAGCCATGCCAGGGCAGCCAACCGCTCTCGCTCCAAGAGCTCCTCGATTGTGACGAACCCCTGCAGTAGCCGTTCTTGCACCACCCAGCGAAGGTCGGCCCCGTGGACAATAGCCTCTACATCCTCTGGGGTGAGCGCCGCCCCTACCAGCAAGCGCATGCGACCACCATTGGTGATCAGACGCGCCACCCCAGCCGCCGCCACTGCGAGTGCCGAACTGGAAAAGAACCCGGCCGCGCGGTCGTATCGCACACTCCGCTCGAGCGCCGGCAGGTAGAAGCGGTGGAGTCGATCGTCCCCCTCCTCGTAGCGATAAGTGAAGGGATACCCCCGCAATCCACGTGCGTTGCCTGCGTCCGCGTCGAGCATGCCTCTCCCTCACCGACAGAACAGAGGTATAGTCGACGAACCTGTTACCACACCGCCTCTCCAAATGCTCTCGGGCGACCGATCAATCCTAGGAAATCAGGGAGACGAGTCGTGCAGTACTTCCGCCCTCGCTGCGGCGCCTCACGCGTCCCCCTCAGGTCGGATCGCACTGGTGAGCAAGTTCCCGAGCCAGAACCCCCTGAAAAGGCGAACCGGGAGCTCCTTGGAGTCAGCTTTCTGCTTAGCACACAGTGCACACCAGGTCCTCACACGAGTCACACGCCGTTACCATTCACGATCGTCCGCTCCCAAGAAGCCGAGGCACGCAGTGCCCGACGTCCCCACGCATTGCGTGCCGGGCATGGTACCTTGTGAGACGTTGCCCACCGTCCACATTCCTCCCCTCAGATCTGACTGCTTTCCTAAGGAGTGCGTCGACTCACTGGGAGCCCCCGCTCCTGACGACCGCGCACCACCCGAGAGTGCACGATCCCGGAAGGCTACCGACCTCGCTCCCTCCCACCGCTGCGGCACTGCTCGTCCTTCCGCCCGAGCGTCCCGGCACAACTGGCAGAGAGTCCTGCATCTCCCCGTCCCAGAGCGAGCACGAGACCAGAACATCGCGGCCGCACCACGTGGCGCGCTACCTCCACCAGCCCTACCAGGGATGGTCAGAACTCCCCCAGCAGCCAGCGCGATCGCGACGCAAGCGGGTAAGTCCGAAGAACTCCTCGCGTCGCCGCAGTGCCCAAGCTAGTCCTCCTCTTCGCCGTTTTCGTCCACACTAGCGTCACGCTCGCTGAAGGCCAGCTGTGCTTGGTCGTACACGATCCTCGGTTCCGGCTGCGGTGGTGGGGCAAGATCCGGATAGCAGTGTGCGCGCAACACCTCCAACCAATGTGCTTCTGGAAGCTGGAGACGCCCGTCAGTCCCGCGCTGCCGCGGGATCGCCTCCAGGAGCGCGGCGACATACGCCCGGAAGTCGTTCTGCTGCCGCAGTCCGACCCGTTCCAGGTACCGCTCTGCGGCTCCGACACCGTCCTCTTCGGCTATGACAAGCGCCATATGCAGCCCATCCACAAGCCGTGTCGGTGCCCCGTCGACCGTCACCGCCTTGCGCTGCCAGCGCTCCTTGGGGGTGAGGAGCTTCACTGCGTCACGATCCTTCTGTACCAGCCGCGCGCCGGTGAGAATCTCGCGCTCCAGCTCCACACCGGTAGCCAGCGCCAGCTTGCGCGCCTCGTCAAATGGGAACTCCCGTGCCTTGAGCATCTCCCAGCTCATGAGGTACCAGTCACTGACCGGATCAAACTGGACGCGTTGCCCATGGAGCAGCCGCTCGCGGACCAGCCCGAGCACTTCTTCCCGCGCCGCATCGAGCGCCGACTCCGCCCGGAGAGGGATAGGTTGCCCCTGCTCGTCCGCCTGGCTCGTCAGCACCGGCCAGCGCGCCGAGATCACGCTGAGCGCTGTCCCGAAGGTCGCCAGCACCAGGTCGATCCCGTGCAGTCCCCACGCTGCCAGCTCTTGCGCACGGGCCCGCACTCGCTGCCGCAGCTCCCCCTTAAGATCGTCCCACCAGACCGCCCCGTCACTCGGTGGACGCTTGCGGCAGCTCAGCAGGATCGTCGACCGTGCCGCGTTCTTCTTGGCCTGGTGCAGGCTGTGTTCGGACTCGGTGTGGACGGGCCAGGAGGCAGTGACCTGGAAGCCGGCGTCGATCAGCGCCTGCGCCAGGGCGTCCCAGGCATCGACCTGCTTGTGGGTGAACATCACGGTCAGGACGCCGTCCGAGCGCAGGACGCGGGCACACTCCCGGAAGATGGCGGTCATCTTGCGCTCGTAGTCGCGTCGTGCCAGTTCCTGTGCCCGACCGCGCCGTCCCAAAGCAGCAAAGCGTGCTGGGTTGGCCACCGCCTCGTTGTCCTTATCGGTCAGTGGGGCACTAAACCAGTCTGGGTAGAGATGCCCCACCGTGCGCTTCAGCCAGACGTAGAAGAAGTCGGAAAGCTCCGCGTACTGGACGTTGTCATAGTAGGGCGGGTCGATGCAGACGAGGTGGACCGAGCCGTCTGGGAGATGCCGGAGGTCACGGGCATCGCCCTGGGTCACACGCAGCCGCTCGACTGGCGAGGCGCCGCTGCGCTGCCAGAGCGGGAGCCGAGCTGGTTGGGCCAGTCGGGCGATGCCCCGGTAGGCATCGACCACCTGGTCAATGGCCCAGTCGAGCCCCTTGCCGGCCGCGACCACCGCCATCTCGGCGTGACTCCACTTCATGCTGAAGTCGTGGCGGTCAAAGGTACCCGCGATAACACTGCGCCGCGAGTGCCAACGCACCATCCGCGAGTTGTAGTCCGCCAGCTTATCCACGGCCAGCGCCAGATAGGTCAGGACGGCCCGGGCACGGTCCGGCGGGAGCTGAGCCCGGATCTCCGACTCGAGGGCGCGCAAGGCCTCGACGGCCGTACCGAGCGCCAGGAGCTGGCGGGGAGCAAAGAGGTCGCGCCAGCGGGTCATGCCGTACAGACGCGGCCGCGGGTCATTGCTGACCTCAGGAATCTCCTCATCGGGCACCAGGTCGCGGGCCAGCCAGCCGGGGAGGCGGCGTGCCAGCTCGGCCTCGGCAGCTGCCGCTGCAGCCAGATCAGCTTCGGTCGGCGGACGGAAGTCGATTCCGTGGGGCGTTTTGACCACAACGGCATAGAGCTGCTGGCCCATACGACCTGCCTGAGCCTCACGCTTGATGTAGTCACCGTCGACTACTTGACCCGTCCATGGGGAGACGGCGACCCCGCGACGGATCGTCCCCTGCTCAGCAACACGGTCGGCCTCTGCCCCGCGCACGATCTCAAAACGACACTCCGGCCACTCCGGCTGGCAGAGGAGGCGAACAGCGACGCGGGCACGGTCGTCACGCTGGAGCCACCAATTGGGGGAGAGGGGGATGGGCTTGCCGGTCTGCGGACAGGGGACGGTACGGGCCCAGAGGTAAGCATGGACGAGCCCGTTCGGGTCACTGGGGTAGACAGCCTTAAGAGCGTGCTCTAGCCGCCCAATAAGTCGGTTGCCCCACTCCTTAACGTCGTCAGCCAGCTCTTCTCCAAACCGCACAGGATAGTCAAGCGTCGCAGCCAAGATTAGTGCCGCGACCGGGTTTAGTTCGTTAGCATAGACCGTGAGTCCCAGCCGCAAGGCCTCGAGCGGGATCGATCCACCGCCAGCCGTGGGATCGAGCATGATGACATAGTCGCCCTGCCAGTGCTTCGCAAGGAGGTGTGCCAGAGCAGCCAGCTCCTCTTCAGGCGGTGAGAACGTAAACGCTCGGTCGTAACCGAATCCCCCGGCTGCGAGGCGCTCACCGCGGGCGTCGGCCTCGGCAATCCTGGCGCGGGCAGCGACGGGGTCGCCGTGGATCCCCAAGAGCCAGCGGAACCAGGCGTGGTAGGCCTCGCGGGTGGGGAAGCGCTGCCGCAGCGCCTCTGGCCAGTCGGGTTGCCAGGCCGGCAGGAGGCTCGCCAGCACCGCCGCGCGGCTGACTACCAACGGTCGCCGCGCCCACCAGACGTGGAGACGGTTCGGCGGGGGATGTTGGCCAGTGCTGTTCTCCCGTCGCGCTTCAATGCCCAGCTCTTGAATGGGCAGCCATTCCTCAATCAGCGCTGTGCCGGTTCGCAGCGTGGTCGCAGGTGCACCATCCCCGCGGTGCATCATGGTCTGCGGTCCTTTCTCCGTCCCCACACCGTCTCGTCTTCCCGAGGCGAAACAGAGCCACAACCGTCGCCACTTTCCCCCTCATCCTTCGTCCGCTTTGCGGCGTGGTCGCTGAGTAGTATGCGATGGAACGGAAGGGCGTGTCACTCCCCGTCGAGGCCGATACTGGACGACTGTCCCCTGGTCATCGACCCACGCCCGAGCCGCCAGACCGAAATCGGGTTGTCCCCACCAGAGTGCCCACCCTCCGCTTGGGGGTCGCGTCAGTCGGTAGACATCATCACGGTAGCCGGCCCACCACAGCCAACGCGGCAACGCCGCCGGCACGGCGATCGCATCAGCTACCGCAAGTTCCCCCACGAGCGGGATATCCTCGACACGGCCGTCCTTTCCCTGGATACGGGCCAACGGCCCAACCGGCCCCGGCACGAGAGTGAGGAAGACACCTTGCGCCCGCCGTCCACCCTGGAGCCGGATGGCACGCCTGGCCGTGTTCGCCAGCGACGCTGACTCAAACGTCCCAACAAGCGGGCCAACCTCAAACAAGAGTTCCACAGCCGCTTCGGGACACGGCCGTACCGAGGCCCGCCACCAAAAGGGGAGGAAGGGATAGAGAGAGCCACGGAGCACCAGGCTCGTCAGGCGACAACGCCTGCCAAAAAGACGCGGCAGCAGTGACGGTTGCACCTGCTCGACGATGAACCACTGCTGCAACAGTTTGACGATGCGGAAGCACCCCTCCGGCCACGGGCCGTCACCCGGCCACCAGATCGCGAGGTGTCGTCGGCCGACCCAGACGCCCGCCTCACCCCACGGAGCCAGACCGGGGGCCACCAGTACAACGTCGTTGCGCAGGAGCAGCAGCTTGAGCATGGGGTGCTCTCCTCCGTTCCTCCAGCTAGGTCACCCGAGGCAGAACCTGGCTGCTCCCGTCCCACGCCCTGACTTGCATCCCTCGCCGACCGGCTCCGGCCGGCGCTTCCGCTTCGCCGCACCGTGCCCTTGGTGCTGCGTCAGCGGCTCCTCCCAAGGCCGCACGACATTGCCGTGCTCATCCTCGATATGCTCAGAGTACCGCTCGTTCTCCCGGTCAATGATCCGCTAGATCCGGTGCCATACTCGCAACTTGTGGAAGAAGCTCTCACCAGATCGAACCTCACGAAACGGGTTCTGGTCTGGCTTAAACTGCTTCAGGCCTACCCTCTCCTTGAGATCCAGCATCCCACGGTCTGAGGCCAAGATCTGCCGATCCCCCGAACCACACTGAGGACACAAACTCTCGGCCGCAGAAAGACTCGCGCCACAGTCACGGCAGCAGACGGTCGGCTGAGGGCTATCTTCTATCTTGAGAGCAACGATTTTCGAGGTTTTTCGGCATCACACCCCCGGAAGGTCAGTCCTTGAGTCTCCTACATCGCTCTCAAGCTGCCCTCACTCCCCCGCGAGGAGGATCCGCAAGGCGCGGCGACCTTTGGCAGCACGTCCCGGCATGGTGCACTGCGCGTACCAGTAGTAGGCCTCCTCATCGGCCAACTTCCGCACCCCCTCGATGAGCCGCACCATCCGCTCCACTCGGCGTAGTGGGCGGAGTGTCAGAAACAGCACGCCCAACCGTGCCCCAAGTGGCTCCGTCAGCTCCAGGCGCCCGCTCCGCTCCAGTTCCTGCACTCCATTCCGACCAAGCAAGTGCCGGAGGTCGTTCTCGGCAACCACCAGCGGCCGTCCCGCCAGCACACCCACTCGCTGGCGCTTCGGTCGCCCGACGACGCGCCCGTTCTCGACCCGTCGCTCCCACTGCCACAAGACCAGCTCGCGTCCGGTACGCCGCTCTCGCAGTGCGAGCTCGAACCAGCGTGCGGTGCCGTTTCCCATCATCACGCGTGCTCCCGATATCCTTGCGCTGTCAGCCGAACTTTCCCCAACTCGGCAGCGAGTTCGTTTTCCCCGAGCTGCACCAGATGCTGCGCATCCCCGGCCGGCACCGTCCCGAGGCGAAGGAGGAAACGGGCATCCAGGTGCCGGGCCTCGCGCAGCGGCAACTCGAAGAGGTTCCGATACCGCGCATACTCATCCGGCAGGCCGGTAAAGGTCAGGTGGAGGTCACCACCCTGCGCGAGTGTGGCCGTCAACGACGCTTCGAGTTCCGGCTGTAGTTGCCCCAAGGAACGGAGCTGACCGACCCAGAGCCCAAACGCCCGCACTTCGCTCGCCTCTGCGGTCTCAAGTCGCAGCGTCACGTCCCTCAGTTGCTCAAGCTGCTGATCCCGCACGGCATCGAGAAGCCCTTTGAACACCTGGCCAAGGGTACCGTCGAGACTGATCACTTCCTCAGTTGGCTCCGGGCGTGGCGGCTCAAGGCTGCAGCGGCATTGCGCTACCGGTTCACCACAGACCGGGCAACGCGCAGGGAGCGGAGGCGGTGGAGGTGGCACGGGGCGCACTAAGCGGAGCCCGGCCCGTGTCGCCGCCTCCGGCACGTAGACGAAGGTATCATCAGCCAGCCGGATGCTCGGTTCGCGGCCCGAATCGGCATCATAGGCTTCGTCCGCGGCCGCATCGTAGTACACCCAGACCCGGGCCCGAATCCCCAGTCGGACGATCTCGCGCAGTGCATTTGCCGCGTCGGCGAGGATGGGAAGGCCAGTGTACTGAGCAAAGGCACGCCGCAGCTCGAGGGTGGAGAGGTACTCTCGATTGCCAAACGCGCGCTGCCGCACCAAGGCAGGCGCAGGAAGTCCTTTGCCCTCCTCCGCTCGTCGGAGCTTCTCCAGGTCGCGCAAACGCTGCTCCACCACCGTCGTCTGATTGCGCACTACCGTCCCCTGCTCCCGGACTGGCAGCATCTCGCGCTGCAGCGGCAGGCTGTTGATCGCCGCATCGCCTTGCGGGTAATAGAGGAAGCGGTAGGCACGCATGATCGCCACGCGCAGCTGCAGCTCCTCCTCGTCCCTGCGCTGCCTCAGTTCCTGCCGCTTCCCCTCATCTAGCGGACCATTCTGACTCTGGAGCAAACGCTCCATCGCCAAGAGCGTCCGTGCCCGCTCCACTAACGGTTCGACCGCCTCGCGGTCCGCGACCAGAAAGACCACGTTGTTGCGGTGGGTGCGGAAGCTGTTCTGACCGGCACGCTCAAAGAGCGTCCGCACGAGCGCTGGCACCGCCTCTTCGTCTGCCGTCGTCGTCACCGCATCGAAGTGGAGGACCGCCAGTTTCGGCTGGTCGGCATCATCACCGAGCTCGGCCGGATCGCTGGGGAAGAAGACCGGCACGAGCACGCTCCGCTGGAAAATCGTCTCAATCCGCTCACAGACGAGTTCCTTGGCCTGCGTCACCGGGACACGCGCCCGTTCCTCGTCGATGATCTTCTGCAGCTGTGGTTCAGTGGCAAACCAGTACCGGTCACGCTGGTCGTTCGTGGCCAAGAACCAGCAATGTTGCCGCAGTTCGTCGAGCACGCGGGCAAGCGTGTCCGGTTGGTCATCAGGACGGAGCGTCGCAGCAAGGAGCGAGGGCGGGTCGATCCCTACGACGCCTGTGAGTGCCAACGAGTGCAGGAAGATTGTCGTCGCCAGCCGTCCCGCTGGACGCCTTCCCCCGCGGTGCGCATCGATCACTTCGGCGTGGGCCGGTGCCTTGGGATCACGGGAGGCGATATCCGCTTCGGCGACCTGCTTGAAGGCCGGCCGATCAAGGCGATTAGTCAAGTCTTCCAAGACGTCAGGATCACCGAGATCAACGTCACCCGGATGGATCAGCCACATCTGTGGTGGTTGCCGGTTCCATAGTCGCCGCACCACGCGCGCCAGGAGCCGCAGGGCTCCACGTGTCCGCTGAAAGTTCGGGATCGAACCGACCCGGGTGTCCAGGACATGGACAAGCTCCGGATGAAACGGATAGCTGCGCTCAATTCGCTCGGCATACTCGGCCATCGTCACTGCTGGTGGCAATGCCACCTCTTGCTCCGCCCAACGACGGAGGGCCTCCAAATAGGCCTGCGCTGTCTCCTTGGCCGCCGCACGGTCGACGCGCTCGAAGAGACGATGGACCACGATGGCCGGGATCTCTTCTGGCTCGGCCGGGGTCAGCAACCGGGCGCTCCGGGCAATCACTGAGAGCGCCTCCCGGAGACGTTCGGTCCCTTCGGCAAAAGCATCCGTCGAGGTCGCCAAGGTGAGTACGACCAAGACATTCCGCCGTGCGGCAGCAAACTCCAGCAGTGCGTGCAGGAACGCGATCGTCTGGTCGGCCAGCGTCCCCTTCCCTGTCGGGGACGGGACTGCCTCGGCCACGACGAGATAGCGCGCCAGCTCATCCAACAGAATGAGCACCGGCCGCTCACCGACCAGCTGCTCGAGTGTCACTCGTCCAGGCGCTGTCTTGGTACGATGGTCAGACTCCTCCACCAGGAGATATGCGGATCGGCCCCCAAGCTGGTAGGCAAGTTCTCCCCACAAGGTATAGGTGGTCACATCATGGTGCCGTACACCATGGGTCGGATCGAGATCCGTGCCGACGACTGCGGCCACAGCGACCGTCCCGGGTGATGGCAAGGGCACTTCACCGACGATGGTCGCTGCCGCCGGCGCGCCGCGCGCAGCATGGTAGAGCGCAATGAGCGCGTGCGTCTTCCCTCCGCCGAACGGCGTCTCGAGAAGGAGAACCGCATTGGCTGACGGGTCGCTCCCGGTCAGACGACCGAGTGCTTCGCGCAAGAACGTTCGCAGTTGTCTGGTCGGATAGGTCTGGCTGAAGAAGCGTTCTGGGTCTCCGTACACCGGTTCGGCCGTCCCCAGAACCACGCTTGCCAGACTAGCGGCAAACAGGTCGTCACGGAGTTCCCCGCGGAGCACTTCCGGCCGTGGGCTACAGGTCTCGAAGATCGTCCGCATCGCGCTCGCGCTCCCGTTTTGTCGACCACCTCTTCCCGCCACACTCTGGCCACTCAGTAGGAGGCCAGCATGTCGCTCGCGACGAGGGCACCCAGCATGGTAACGAGATCATAGATCACGCGCAGACCAACGAGTAGAGGCACGAGCCATTGTACTCCTTATCAAGCCCCTCATCACCCCAACACTGCACGCACCCACTCGAATCCTCACGTGGCGAGCGCCCCCATGCAGAACTTAGGGAGTCAGGCGGAAGAATGTTGTCACATATCTTTCAGTGAAGAACGGGTGATCGTACATCAGAAGGTTTGCCGCATCCGACGACAGCACCTCCCAACAGACATTCCCGCGGATTGTTCCGCCGGTAAATACCTCGCGATCACTAATTTCGTCCGGGATCACCCCACAGCTGTGCTCGAAGGTGCTGTACGAGACGTTGGCTGGTCCGACAGCGCGCAGCCGGAAGCTTCCGTCAAAGCGGGCTGAGCCCTGACCACGATAGGTGGCCTCAACGGTGGCAAGGAAGAACTGGTGTCCTAGGGCCGGCGGATCGTTGAACATGTTCTCGCGCAGGACAAGGTCGGTGGCATTCGGAATGACCCGGAGGACACGCACCTCCCAATTTCCATAGAGCATCGCTGTCTCGCCAAGCGGGATAGGGTTGTTGCGGCTTCCCCGATCAGGCGCCAGTTCGTAGCGCCAGCGATAGTAGTGCTGCCCCACATTCCCCGCCTCCACCTGCCAGCCAGGTGGATTGTCCGGGGTGTAGGTCAGCACCCGCCGCTCGAACACCTGCACAAGGACCTGCTTCGGCTGACCACCCACGCGGACCGTCGTCCAATAGGCTTCGGTGATCGGGAAGCCAGTTGCGTAGAAGGGGTTGGGAAAGAGCGGCCCCTCCCGAAAGAGGCCATACTCGGCAATCAGTCCCCGACTGTTCATAAACGCCCAGAATGGTGAGGCGACCGTATGCTGTGTCTCTGGCACCAGAACCGCAGCGGTCACCCCATACCGCGCCAGCGCGGGATCCTGCCCTACTGAGCCGTTCCGCTCGATGGTGGCCGTGATGACCTGTCCAGTTGGAACTGGAGGAGCGTTCAGAAGGGCACTGAAGCTTGCATAGGTCGGCGCATTTGGATCGTCTGGGTCGCCGGCGACCGGAATCTGGGCAGGGCCGTAGTCCTGGAACGTGTTATCACCGTATTGCCGCCGGCCGGTGACCAGCTCTTTGGCGAGAAGTCCATTGGTGACGCGCCATGGCGAGTCGTACGGCTCACGCTCATTCAGCTCCATCCGCGTCTTGTCAAAGTACTGGACGGAGCGTGCTCCACCTTCGGCCTCCGCATAGCGCTCCCAGAGCGCCGGCGTGAACGGCCCTGGCCCCCACATCCAGGTCCGCGCTGCTCTTCCGGCCTGCACCGGCAGATCGGTCCGTTCCCACGTCTTCCGGAACTCATAATGCCCAAACTCCTCCTGCTGCGCCTGAACCGGCACGATACCTTGCACCGCGACGACAAGGAGCATCACGAGGAACAGACGGAGTCGCCGCATCCCTGCACCTCCTCAGTGAATCTTCTGTCCCCACTTTAAAAGCGGTACGGGAATAGAGGTGTTCCCGCGTCGACGGCAGCACCCGGACAGCGACACCACATCGCCATCGCCTGAACACGGGAGCGGACTGGCGGTTTGCCACCAACCCCCGCTTGAGAGAAGCCTTGGCGTCTCAATGTCCAGCGCAACTGCCACTTTGCGGAACGCTCACCATGGCCCTCTATGGGAAGGGACAATCTCCAGTTGCGCAGTGCTCCGCTCCAGCACCGAAGACAGCCGAGGCCTCAAGCCCGCGTTTTTCGCTTGACAACGCTCACCCCTTCTGCTACTGTCCCGTCACAGAAAAGCGGAGACGGCCGCGGGAGCTCGGGGAAGCCGGGCTGAGAGGGTGGCCGAGACGTCTGCCACCGACCGTGGAACCTGACCTGGGTAATGCCAGCGGAGGGAAGGCCGTAGTGATGAGCGCAAGCATCACCCCGTCTGATCTCGCCTCCCCTTCACTTCACCAGCCGAACTGGGACGCCTGCCGGTCCTGCACGCGGAGCCTCTGCTCCTGGCGATGCCGATGCTCACATCGGCGACGCGCGGCAGGAGGACCCCGGTGAAGAGTGCTCCGCTCCACTGGCGGGTCGAGCTCCGCCACGTCACCAAGACGTTCTACCGCGGGCGGCAGGCACTCACCGTGCTCGGACCGCTCGATCTGCGCGTTGCCGACCGGGAATTCGTTGGTCTCGTCGGTCCGTCGGGATGCGGCAAGAGCACGCTGCTCAACGTGATCGCCGGTATCGAGCAACCGACCAGCGGCGAGGTCTGGCTCGACGGCGAACCGGCACCTGAGCGACTCGGCCGCGTCGCCTACATGCATCAGCGCGACCTGCTTCTCCCCTGGCGGACCGTTCTTGACAACGCCATCTTGCCGCTGGAGCTCCGCGGCATACCCCGCCGGGAAGCGGCGGCACGTGCCCTCCCCTGGCTTGAGCGTTTTGGGCTCGCTGAGTTCACGCATGCCTACCCCGCTCAGCTCTCAGGCGGCATGCGTCAGCGCGTCGCCTTCTTGCGCACGCTCCTGGCTGACCGCCCGCTCCTCCTCTTGGATGAGCCGTTCGGCGCACTCGACGCGCTCACGCGGGCGAGTCTGCAGGAGTGGCTCCTCACCCTCTGGGAAGAGCTGGATCGCACGGTGATCCTGGTCACCCACGACGTCGAGGAGGCGCTCTTACTGAGCGATCGCGTGCTGGTGCTCAGTCCACGCCCCGGCAGGATCGTACGTGAAATCGTGGTCGATCTCCCGCGTCCACGTCCCTATGAGATCGTCACCGACCCGCGTTTCGTCCGACTCAAGGCCGAGGTCCTGGCCGAGCTCCGAGCCCGCTCCACCATGGAGGTGCAGTTCGATGGCACGTGACCGCTTGCTCGCTCGCGACCGCATCGTGCCCCTGCTCATCCTGGTCTCAGTGATGTTGGGCTGGGAACTGGCCACCCGTGTGTTTCAGATACCACGCTGGGTCCTCCCACCGCCAAGTGCAGTTGTTCAAGCCCTGATCCGCGATCAGCGGCTCCTCCTGCGCCACCTGACGGTGACGCTGGAGGAGGTCGGGTTAGGACTCATCTTCTCTGTTTTGCTCGCCATCGTGCTCGCCATCGGCATTGTCAGCTCCCGACTCGTCGAGCGCTCGGTCTACCCGCTCGTCGTCGCCTCGCAGGCCGTGCCGATTGTCGCGCTTGCGCCGATCCTCCTGATTTGGTTCGGCTACGGCCTTACCCCCAAAGTGATCGTCGTGGTTCTCGTCTGCTTTTTCCCGATTGCCGTGAACTTGGTGGATGGCTTGCGCGGCGTCGATCCGGAATTTGTCGATCTCGTGCGGAGTTTTGGGGGAACATCTTGGCAGACGCTCCGCGTGGTCCGCATTCCGGGCGCGCTACCGGCTTTCTTTTCCGGTCTCCGCGTCGCCGCCGCGGTCAGTGTCATTGGCGCCTTGATCGGTGAATGGGTCGGCTCATCGGCAGGACTCGGCTATTTGATGATTCGTGCTGCCTCGCAGTTCCACACCGATCGGGTGTTTGCTGCTGTGCTCGTCAGCGCCGTCGTCAGCATCGGTCTCTTCTGGATCGTGGGTGTGGTCGAGCGCATTGCGCTTCCCTGGCGTAGGCCAGCGAGAACGGAAACGTGAGAAGGAGAGGAGGAGTTGCGGATGGTTCCAGCGCATAAGATGACGCGGCGGGCGTTCCTTGGACTCGCCGGTCTTGCTTTCATCAGTGCTTGCCGTCAAGCGCCGGCGCCGACTGCGACGCCGGCATCACCGACCGCCAGCGGAACGTCTCCGGGTGCGACCACGCCAGTGACCACCTCGCTCGAAGCGGTCAGCGTCGCACTGGATTGGTACCCGTGGTCGAACCATACTGGGCTCCTCATGGCACGCGAACGCGGGCATTTCCGTGACGTCGGACTGGATGTGACGTTGGAAGTGCCAGCGAACCCGGAGGACGTCTTAAAGTTGGTCGCCACTGGCAGAAACACGTTCGGCATTAGCTATCAGACGGACGTCCTGCTGGCACGAGCCGAAGGGATCCCGGTCGTCTCGATTGCCGCGTTGGTGCAGCATCCCCTTAATTCCGTCATGGCACTCGAAGGGAGTGGGATCACTCGCCCTCGCGACCTGGCCGGGAAGAAGGTTGGCTATCCTGGATTGCCCAGCGATGAGGCCCTACTTGCAACCATGCTCGAGTTTGACGGCGCACGACTAGACGACGTCACACTGGTCAACGTCGGCTTCGAGCTCGTCCGAGCTCTCCTCAGTCGGCAAGTTGATGCGGTCATTGGAGCCTATTGGGTGCACGAGTCGATCCTGATCGAGCAGCAAGGAGAACGGCCGGTTATTCTGCGTGTTGAGCAGTGGGGTGTCCCAGACTTCTACGAGCTCGTGATGGTCACAAGCGAGCAGGAACTGCGGGACCACGCTGAGCGCGTGCAGCGCTTTGTCCGCGCTATGATCCGTGGATACCAGGACGCGCAGGCGGATCTCGTCGCCGCGGTTGACCTCCTCGTCCGTGAGTACCCCGATACCAACCGGGCGTTAGAAGAGGAAGGGATCCGACGGCTTGCGCCGCTCTGGACAGAGGGGGTTCCAATCTTCGGCTGGCAGGAGGCGAAGCGCTGGACCGACTATGCCGCCTGGATGCAAGCCCGCGGTCTTCTCCGTGGCGAGGTTGACCCCAACACCGCGTTCACCAATCGGTTTGTCGAGGCGGCACGGTAGGAATCGCGGCAGCAAGCCAGGCATCGAGCAGCGTTCGAGGCGCCCCAGTGTGAATTCGGTGCGGAATCGCGGTGCTATCCCGCCGTCCTCAATCGTCCGGCGGTGATAAGTGAGCACCAAGGTGCTTGGGGATCTCACTCGAATGGACGTGCGGACAACCGAGGACGCACCGGCTGCAGGGTCAGGCGACAATATCGCCGGTTTCGGACGCAGGGGCTGGGTCGACACTCACCCAGCCCCAAACGCCTCATGAAACGAGTGGGCGAACTGGAAACACATGGTGTAGTCGGCGCTCGCTAGAGCGCCTCCGCTTGTCGAGCTCTGGGAATGCCGAGGAGGAAAAAGCGATCCCGTACGCTCACGCGTGTCGTACTGAGGGCCACGCCGTGTACCCCGCTCCTCAACGAGGCGGCTTCGGAATCTGCGCAGGAGCACAGATTTCAGCCGCGCGCCCCCATCGCCTTCCGCCCAAAGAACACGCGGTGGGGGCGCGCAGCTTGGCCAATCCTCAGCCGGCGGGGAGCGCTCGAGTCAAGCAGCCGTCGCCTGCATCTGCGACCCCGCTGGCGCACGCAGGACCGTCTCCGAGTTTTGACAATAAATTTTCGGATGCCAGACCAGATATCGTCCTTATAGCTCCCCGGGTACACGCCCAAATATTTTGTCCCGTCACCCCCTTGGAGGTTGGGACTGAGGCTGAGCTCTCGCTGAAGACTGCATGAACCGCTGTTGCATATCACCCCAGCGCCAGCATCGCCTCCAGCGCTCGGCGGGCCGGCTGCGCGATCTCTTCTGGCACGGTGATGACATGCTTGAGGTCACGCAGTGACTCGTACACCTTCTCGAGTGTCACGCGCTTCATGTACTGGCAGATCGCGTCCTCCCGCACCGGGATGAACCGCTTGCCAGGTGCCTTCTTGTGTAGCCGGTGCAAGATCCCCACTTCGGTCGCCACCACGAACTCCTGCGCCGGCGACTGGGCAGCATAGCGGACCATCCCCTCGGTCGAGAGCAGTTTGGCATCCGGCCGCAGGAAGATACAGGTTGAGCTACAGCCGCACTCCGGATGGATGAGAAATTCGGCATCCGGATGTGCTGCCAGCTGGGCTTCAAGATCCTCGCTTCGGATCCCCGCATGTACATGACACTCGCCCAGCCACACGTGCAGTTTTCGCCCGGTCAGCCGTTCGACATGTGCGCCGAGGAACATGTCGGGAACGAAGAAGATGGGCCGGTCTGCCGGCAGGCTCGCCACGACCTCGACCGCGTTGGCACTCGTGCAGCAGATGTCAGCCAGCGCCTTGACTGCCGCGCTGGTATTGACATAGGCCACAACAATCCCATCGGGATGCTGCTCACGCCAGGCACGGACGTCTTCGGGAGTAATGGTTTCCGCCAAGGAGCAGCCGGCCTCGAGGTCAGGCAAGAGCACTGTTTTGTCCGGATTGAGGATCGCGGCCGTCTCCGCCATGAAATGCACGCCACAGAAGACGATGACGCGCGCATCAGTCCGTGTCGCTTCGCGCGAGAGCCCCAACGAGTCACCAACGAAGTCGGCGATATCCTGTACTTCCGGCCGCTGATAGCTGTGGGCCAGGATGACCGCCTGGCGTTCTTCCTTCAGGCGCAGGATTTCTTGTACAAGTTCCTGTTGCTCCATACCTGTCGCTACCTCCATTACTGTGACTGGATCGAAACGATCTCCAAGCTCAAGTCCAAAGCCCGTGCAGAGTGCGTGAGCGCACCGACCGAAATCGCGTCCACCCCCGTCTCAGCGATGGCTCGTACCCGCTCGAGTGTGACACCGCCTGAGGCCTCGATCTTTGCACGCCCGGCGACCCGCCGTACCGCCTCCCGCATCGTGTCCAGATCCATGTTGTCGAGCAGGATCCAATCGGCACCAGCCGCGAGCGCCTCTTCTAATTCTTCCAGCGTGATGACCTCGACCTCTATGACCAGCGGATGTGGGGCCGCAGCCTTGGCTCGTCGTACGGCCTCGGTCACGCTACCGGCAGCGCGGATATGGTTGTCCTTGATCAGAATCCCATCGAAGAGACCGAAGCGGTGATTCCGACCGCCACCGACACGGACTGCGTATTTCTCCAGGACGCGCATCCCCGGCGTCGTCTTTCTGGTATCGAGAATGGCCACGCCGGTGCCTTCTACCGCCTCCACAAAGGCGCGAGTCAGCGTCGCGATCCCCGAGAGGCGCTGCAGAAGATTCAGCGCCAACCGCTCGGCGCTCAAGATACTGCTCAGCCGCCCGGTGAGCCGCGCCACTGTCTGGCCAGGCACGATTCGAGAACCTTCAGCAGCACATGCCTCCCAAGACAGGGTGGTATCGAGCTCCTGAAAGACCGTCATTGCCACCGGCAGGCCACAGAGGACACCTGACTCCCGGGCAACGATCTCGGCAACACCGAATGTGGCCGGATCGACGACAAGCGACGTTGTGATGTCCCCGTGACCAATGTCCTCCGCGAGCCAACTGCGAATCTGCTCGCGTAGGGTCATCATGGGCAACGTGGCATCACCCATCATCGCACACCACCAAGCTCTGATTGCAAGAGAGTCACCCAGCAGTGGGGGCAAAGCTGATGCGAGTCTTGTGAGCCAAGATCCATTCGTCGAGTGAGACTCTCTCACACTCTCCAGCGAGTATGTGGACCGTTCTCACCGTTTTCCCAGAAGAGCACCGCCACAAGCCACTGTGTACGCGGCAGCGCCGAGACCGCGTTGCCGTACCATTCCCGTCTTATTTTGATCAAGTGTACTGAGTCTCCGCGACGCCGTATGCCTGGGCGCCCTCTCACCTGACCGGTTGTGCTCAAATGGGGTGATCCGGCTCGTCGGCAACGTGTGACACTGCCAACGTTGCCGATTAGTTGGGCTAGCACCGGAACCGATCCTTTTCTGATTCTGACGCCAGGTGAGAAATGCGGGTCATCGTCTGCTGGCGACTCTCCGTCGCCTCGCCGTGCGCCATCCCTACCGTGCCGCCTTGCGTCCCTGGGAGAGCCCGTAACCGGCTCCGATCACGAGACCGGCCAAGACACTGAGGAGGACAAGTGCAGTCAGTGCTCGAAGTGCAAGGTCACTTTCGATGCGTCGAGCGTGCTCGAGAAAGAGCGTCAGTCCCACGACCCAGACGAGCGCGCACATGACGGCCAACAGCGCCAGCAGCCGGAGCGACCGCCAACCCTCACCCCACGACGGCGACACGGGCCCACCAGACCGAAAAGCCTCCCGGACACTTTCCCGTACGTTGGTCCACCAGCCGATCGCCATGACCGCGAATGCGTAGAGTCCTCCCAGGAGACCAAGAACGCCCGCCACTGCACCGCTCTCTGTGGTGAGCTGGAATGCCAAGATGGTCGAAAGTATGGTCGCCACAGCAGCCACTGCGATTAGGCGCAACAGTGTTGCGCGATCAAGACCCCGCTCGAACCAGGCTGCTGATGTTGCTGCCTCTGCCAAGGCTTCCTCCACCTCTTTGGTCAGTGGCGTCCTACTGGAGGCCATCTCATCTGCTCCGCAGAGTTCAGCCACAGCCTTGAAAAACCGTTCAACCTGGCGGTGCCAGAAAAATGCGGCCAGGCGAGATCGCTGTGTGACCGATCGCAGCGCCACACAGGAGAGTCCGGCTACTTCCGAGCATCCGGGGACGACGGCTAGCGCTCCCTCAAGAAGCAGCCTGTCCCCCTTCTCTTTCCGCTCGATGAGTGGCCACACAGCGATCATGGCTGAACCCACAGTGCGAAACGAGACACCAAGCCGCTCCCATTCGTGACGAAGCAACTCCAGCGCCGTGTTCTGGTCACGCACCGCAAGACACCGAGCGTGGGTCCATTGGACAGACTGAGCCGGTCGACGCCGAAGAAGTAACCAGATCGGAAGCATGAGCACGCCCGTCGTCGCAACAATGACCCAGAGGAAGAACCAGAAAAAGATGAGATCAACCAGGCGAGCCTCTGCTGGTGTCCTGGATCGCAATAAGCCGGCAACGAAGAACCAGAGCGTCAAAGCCACGAGCAAATGCAACCACGCCAAAAGTGACCACTTCGCTACACGGCGTGTTCGCGAAGAGAAAAGGAACAGAAATGACAGCGGAAGCAGCCAGGCCAAGAAAATCGTGGGCGCGGAGTACTCACCTCGAGCGCTTTCTCGCTCCTTCTGAGGTTTCTTCGCTGCATCTCCTTGCGACGAAAGCGACATCATACCATCTGTGGATAACAGCGCTGGCACGGTGAGAAACCTAGGAACGAGTATAGATCAGCGCGTTTCCCGTATTCTCTCCGTAGATTATCTTTCGCGCCACTTTGAGGCACAGACGCGCAGTTGTGAAGATGCTGGCGCCGGTCAACACAGACGACGATGCCCTCCGACGATGGCCTTCGGAGAGAGCTGACTTCCTTCTGTAGTTGAGACAAATGCTCACGCTCCTCAGCTTCATCCGTGCATCATCTCCGCTTCCCGGCGGTTCGCGTGCCAAGCGCTCCACAACCCACGCACGGCGCACCTCCGTTCCCTCTACCTGGCCGGATCGTAGTGCACGACGCGGGGGGGTCCGACAGTATGGGGTAACAACCAAACGGCGCTTTGAGTGCCAACCTCTCTTTGCGGTTCGCCCATAGCTCTGCGCTGTGCGTCTAACGTTCACCAGGTCTACACACGAACGGAGCAACTAGCCACAGTCTCTCTCACCTGTTGTCTCAATCTCCATTCCAAGGCTGGACGACTCGCACAGCACCAGAGGGCGTGATCTCCCGTTGGTGAGCACGGTCCTTGATCTGGCGCGACAGTGACAGTACAACACTATGCGTTGTGACCGCCGCCCTCACCCAGCTACCTGCGAGCCCGGCGGACTCCTTCACGCGACTGTGGACAGAGAATAAGCGCTCCCACGTAAAGCCTGACGAAATCCGGGGATGAAGCATTATGGTGAGCTTTCGCGCGAGCCGGCGGTCGGATTCGACTCGACGACCTGCTGTGCATGAAATGCCACCGTCTTCGCCATCGAGAATGGTGACAGTTTGTACTCAGGCGTAGAGATGCTTTGAGTTTCCTCTCGCTTGTCGCAGGAAACTCAATGCTGGCAAACCTTTATCTCAGCCTCGGTCTCTCCCGTGTCGCTCCGCATCTCACGCAATAGTCTCGTATTCCTACCAAACACCAGACCCTGTAGAACCTCTGTCGGCTACACCGGCTCTTGCTAGCAACAAAGCCATTTACGAGGCTTCAACGAGCGCATAGGCAAGATCGAGCGTCACACTCTGCGTATTTGGATTGTGAAGTTCAATCGCACCGCAGTATCCGCCAGCAGTGCCAGTAGGGCCACTGCCCACCTGGTTCCAGACACCTTGATGACCGGTCTTCAGCACTACCCCAGCGCCGCTCGGGCTCAACACGGCCCAGCTGAACGTGGCAAAGGCAGCAGCACAGGCAGGAGGATTGGCCACGAGTGCAAGCGTATCGAAGAAGTAGCTGAGCCCCGGAGCAATGGTGAGTCGCACGCACCCTTGTGTACGCACTACGACATTTGTGGCGTCACTTGGCACTTGCGGAGACGGCGGCTCCGCTGCCTGGCAATCAGTAGTGAGCGGTGTAATGATCACCTCCACCTGCGCTGAGGCAGCCGGTGTCACGATGGCACCTGGCGATGCTGATGGAGTCACCACGGGTAGCGTCGCGGTAGGCGTTTTTGCTCCGACCCAAGAATCTGACTGCGGTGTCACTACTGGCGTTCCTATCGTCGACGGCGGCGTGCTTGCCACAACCGGAGTCGGAAACGGCGTCATCACAGCACTCGGGTAAGGCCCTGGCGCCGCTGAGCGTGGTGTTGCAGTTGGCAGGATGGACGGTGCCCGGCAGCCGCCGAAGATCAGCCCGAGGAGCACGAGCGCAACGACGCTCGACCAGCTGTACCGTGCTCCCCTCCCCATCGCGCTCCCTCTTACCACCGTGATACCCTCGCTTCGAACATACAGGGGGTCGTGGCAGGACGTACCGAGGGCCAGGCTAACCACGTACCTCAGGCAGCATCCCGGATACGAGTCGCGTGCCCACCATGGCCTGTGCCTTTCCCTGAGAGTGGATATGCGACGTTACGAGGATACGGTGGCATCGCCTTCCCATTTTCATGTCGCCCTAGACTATTTGGGTACATCCGAAGGCCAACGCCCGCTTGATGCGGACGCGGAGGGGCCAAAGCCTACCGAAGGCGCTTGGAGATGGAAAATGGAGCCGGTGGTCGGATTCGAACCGACGACCTGCTGTTTACGAAACAGCTGCTCTACCGCTGAGCTACACCGGCCTTCGGAGCCCACGCCGGGACTCGAACCCGGGACCTCAATCTTACCAAGATTGTGCTCTGCCTCCTGAGCTACGTGGGCCCAGGCTTGACACACAAGGAGTATACCGATGCGTCTCCTTTGCTGCAAGCTCGCCACTTTGCTCCCATCACCATACCGCAATTCGTTCGCTGCCCTGTCACACTGGCACGCTGCGCTCGCCGTCCTTTTCCTCGAGCCCAAAGTGCTCTTCGGTGAAAGTTCGCTTGGTTCCTACTCGGCGAGGCGAAGGATCTCGCCAAAATCACCAAGCCTCCACGCCTGCGCTTGGCGCTCCGCCCGCCCGTACCGCCTCTCACCGACCTCCACCTGCGCCAACGAACCACAAGCGCCGGTCGCTGCCTGAGTCAAGGCACGACGTCACCACACAGCCTCCCCGAGCCCTTGGCCATGCCTGCCCGCACGAATTCCCTCCGGCTATACTCTCTGCTCGTGACGATGGACGCTCACCAGGCTCCTCTGCAAGACACACACCCCGAAACCTCCGATCTCACAACGGGCCTCTCAAGCGAGGAGGCACGTGCGCGTCTCCGCCTCTACGGTCCCAACGAGTTGCCTCCGCCGCGTCCTGTACCGCTCTGGCGTCTTGCGTTGAGTCAGCTCACGCACTTCTTCGCGATTCTGTTGTGGGTCGCCGCGGCCCTCGCTTTCGTCGCAGGAATGCCCGAACTCGCGACCGCGATTGTGGCGATCATCCTCCTCAATGGCCTTTTTGCCTTCTTCCAGGAATATCGCGCCGAACGGGCTGCGGCACGGCTGCGATCGCTCCTACCGAGCCGCATTACCGTCCGCCGGGACGGCCAGACCGTCACGGTCGATGCCCGCGAGCTCGTCCCAGGTGACGTCGTCATTCTGCAGGCCGGCGACCGAGTTCCGGCCGACATCGTCCTAGCTGAAGTGGAGGATTTCGCACTTGATGTCTCGACGTTCACCGGCGAAAGCGTCCCTGCAAACCCAGCAGCTGGCGAGATAGCCTTCGCCGGTACGTTTGTCGTGCGTGGGCTGGCCGTCGGCGTCGTGATTGCTACAGGGACGCGTACTCGTCTCGCCGGCATCGCTCATCTCACGCAAGCCCCCCGCGCCGGACCAACCCCGTTGGCACGCGAACTCGACCGTTTGGTCCGAGTCATCAGTGTCGCTGCACTGAGCGTGGGAGCGATCTTCTTCCTCGTCGCCCTCCTCGCTGGACTGCCGCTGGTCGACGCCTTTCTTTTCACGCTTGGAGTAACTGTGGCGCTCGTGCCGGAGGGACTCCTGCCGACTATTACCCTCTCCCTGGCGATCGCTGCCCAACGAATGGCACAGCGGCAGGCGCTCGTCCGCCATCTGGAGGCGGTTGAGACGTTAGGGCTCACCACTGTCATCTGTACCGACAAGACGGGTACTTTGACCCGGAACGAGTTGACCGCTGTGGCTGTTTGGACTCCGCACGGCAGCGCGCGTATCGAAGGGCAGGGCTATACACCAAGTGGTTCTGTTGAAGTCGTCGACGGCGCTGCGGCTGCGGTCCGTCGGCTCGCTACTGCGGCGGCACTCTGCTCCGAAGGACGCGCAGTGAATCGTGGCGGGCGCTGGGTGCCTGAGGGTGACCCGCTCGACGCTGCCGTCTGGGTTCTGGCTCAGCGACTGGGGATCGATGTCGATCATCTGAAAGCCGGCTCGGCGCCGCAGCATGTGTTCCCCTTCGATCCGCACCGACGACGTATGAGTGTGATCGTAAATGGTCAACTCATCGTCAAGGGGGCACCGGAAACGGTTCTGCCCCGGTGTCGACGCGCCAGTGACGCCGAGACTGCGGCGCAGGCTCTCGCAGCTGAGGGACTTCGCATCATCGCAGTAGCAACAAAGCAGCTCGCCCCTGAGGAGGCGACCCGGGTCACTGATCCTGATCAGCTCGAACAGGACCTCGAGGTCCTCGGCCTCATCGGTTTCCTCGATCCACCACGACCAGAGGCAGCGGAGGCGATCGCTCGCTGTCGTGCCGCGGGGATTCGGGTGATTATGGTGACCGGCGACCACCCAGCCACCGCAGTCGCGGTCGCCAAGCGTGTCGGGTTAGTCGGCGACCGCCCTCTTGTGTTGACTGGCGACCAGTTGCCGGCGGATGAGGCCGTTCTCGGAGCTCTGATTGATCGCGACGAGGTCGTTCTGGCGCGGGTCGCCCCAGAAGACAAGCTCCGCATAGCACGGGCGTTGCGCGCTCGTGGCCATGTGGTGGCGATGACCGGTGATGGTGTGAACGATGCGCCAGCATTACACGAGGCCGATGTCGGCGTTGCGATGGGACAAACCGGCACGGATGTCGCCCGTGAGGCAGCCGACCTTGTCTTGCTCGATGACAACTTTGCCACGATCGTCGCAGCGATCGAGCAAGGACGAGCAACGTACAACAATATTCGCCGTTTCCTGACTTACCACCTCACGGACAACGTGGCGGAACTCGCCCCATTTGTCATCTGGGCACTCAGCGGCGGGCGCCTCCCACTTGCGCTCGGTGTGCTGCAGGTGCTCCTGTTAGATCTCGGTACTGATGCCCTCCCAGCCTTAGCACTCGGCGTCGAACCGCCAGCTCCCGACACCTTGCGCACTCCACCGCCACGCCAACATCTCATCGACCGGAAACTCTTGACACGCGCCTTCCTGACACTTGGACCAACAGAAGCGGCGATGGAGCTACTCGCCTTCTTCGTCGTTTTAGCTCACTTCGGCTGGCGGCCAGGGGCAGAACTACCGTCTCTCGCGGCACTCTTCACCGCTTCGGGTACAGCCTTCGCGACGGTGGTCTTCGGGCAGGCGGCGAACGCCCTGGCCAACCGCAGCGAAACACTCCCCATCTGGCGCACGGGGCTCCGGGGCAATCCTGCTATCGTCCTCGCCATTTTCGGGAGCTTCACGCTCCTCCTTGCGACACTCTTTGTTTCGCCAGTGGCACGCATCATTCATCACGCCCCGCCACCCCCGATCGGTTGGCTCCTCGCCGCACTGGCAGCACCGGCTGTCGCTCTCGTCGATGCACTCTGGAAGCGCTGGACGCGACGAACTCCTACGACTGGGTAATAACGAGCACCGCCGCTCCCCGCACGCGTCCCGTGCGGAGATCCTCGAGTGCTTGGTTTGCTTCTGACAGGGGATACAGCTGTACCTGAGTGCGCACGGGGACTTCCGGGGCCAGCTGGAGGAACTCTTCACCGTCCTGCCGCGTCAGGTTGGCGACCGATCGGACGACACGCTCTTCCCAGAGCAACGCGTACGGGAACGACGGGATATCGCTCATGTGGATCCCGGCACAGACGACCACGCCACCCTTCTCCACTGCCCGCAGCGCTTGGGGAACCAACGCCCCGACTGGCGCGAAGATCAGTGCAGCCTCAAGCGGCTCGGGTGGGAGTTCGTCCGATCCGCCAGCCCACACAGCACCGAGAGAGCGAGCAAACGCTTGTCCCTCGACATCACCCGGTCGCGTAAAGGCATAGACGGCGCGCCCTTGCCAAACTGCTACTTGGGTCAGGATATGGGCCGCTGCACCAAAGCCGTAAAAGCCAAGTCGGCGTGCCCCAGCAGCGAAGCGCAGCGCACGGTAGCCGATCAGCCCAGCACAGAGAAGCGGTGCCGCTTGCTCATCGGGATAGCCATCCGGAATTGGGAAACAGTAGCGCTCGTCGGCGACTGCGTACTCAGCATAGCCCCCGTCGAGTGTGTAGCCAGTGAAGCGGGCGCGATCACACAAGTTCTCGCGCCCGCTCTGGCAGAATCGACATTCACCGCATGTCCAGCCGAGCCACGGCACACCGACGCGCTGCCCGATCTGGTAGCGCTCGGCACCGGGCCCCTTCTGAACCACTTCCCCGACGATCTGGTGTCCGAGGATTAACGGGAGCTTCGGGTTCGGGAGTTCTCCATCAACAATATGCAGATCAGTGCGACAGACACCACAGGCACGAACGCGGAGGAGCACCTGCCCCACACCAGGCTCGGGAATGGGAAGCTCGCGCAGAACGAGTGGCTGTCCTGGTCGTTCGAGGACCATGGCCCGCACGGCTACAACTCATCCTCCGGCACAAAGGCCACAAAGCGGCAGAACGCGGCCTCGCCGCCTTTAAAGCGCCATGGGAAACAGCCTACCATAATGCGTCGATCCAGCACCTTGTCGATTTCACCCCCCGCGTTCTCAATGTGGATGACGCCGTGGGGGAAAAGATGAAAGTGCATCACTTGGTAGTCTCGTTCGGGCAAGAGCTCGTCGATCCGTTTCCCATGTTTCGCTTCGAGCTCCGGTATCAGATCTGCCCGGATTTTCCGAATCACTGTGTTGAACGGGTGATCTGCCGATGCACAGTCAACAGCCAGCCAAGCGATCTTGCGCTCGAGCACCCACTCGGCAAAAGCACGCGTTGGTCCCGGATGCTTGATGAAATATCGTGTCTCGTCTGGCTGCCGGAGTGCAGGGTCAGTGGCCCAGTCACTCGGGTAGTAATGGTGATACCCCGTGTGGATCACCAAAATATCACCCGGTTGGATGGTAATGCCGGTATCTCGCTCCCACTGTTCAAAGTGTTCCGGCCCATAAATGTCGTAGTCACCAATGCCGTAGCGTGTCAGATCGACGATGCATGCCCAACCCACCAGCTTGCTCAGCGGGATTGAGGCGATGTCCTCACCCCCAGTAATAAAGTGCAGCGGAGCGTCCAGGTGGGTCCCCACGTGCAGGGTCGAGGAGATCCACTGCCCACCAGCTCGCTCGAACGCCACTCGCTTGATCCACTTGACCGTCGGTCCCTCGTAAAGGGCAAAACCCGGCGTGTGAATATCCCAGTCTTGGGAGAGATCCAACACGCGGCAGCGCGCGAGATCAACCACCATCGGTATGACGTCCTTTCCCCGATTTCACTTTCGGGAACGGCTGGTAAACCGTTCCCGAAGGTCCTTCATCCCTTCCCCAGGGCGACACCGCTGTTGAGGGAAGGAAAGCCCAAGGCGAGAACCCCGCTTCTCTCACTCTTCAACAAAGGCAACGGCACGACAGAACGCTGCCTCACCACCCTTGAACAACCAGGGGAAAACGCCAAGCGTCAGTCGCCGGTTGTGGAGCTCCTTCCGGCCGATCTCCCCACCAAGATTCTCGACATGAATGCAGTCATGCGGGAAGAGCGCATTGTGTGTCAACTGGTAGTGCTCCTCGGGAAAGAGCTCGTTGAGCTTCTCGCCAAACTTCCGCTCGCAGATCGCACGCACCCGCTTCCATTGCTCAAGACCACCACGCCCCAGGAACCGACCAATCGGCAGATTCATCGGGTGGTCGGTTGAGACCATGTCTACACCCCAAATTTTGATCTTCTTCGCGATCAGCCAGTCGACGATCGAGGGATGCGGGCCAGGATGGCGGAGTAGGTACTTTTCTTCGTCCGGCTGCTCACCGAACTGAGCATACCGGTGCCAGCCGGTGTGGATGAACAGAATATCACCCTCGCGGACTTCTACCCGCTCCTCAATCATCTCCGGCGTGAAGATATCGAGCTCGTCCAGCACGTCCGAGAGATCGACGATGACCCCCGGACCGTAGAGCCACTCGAGAGGAATCTGATCGATCGTCTTGCCACCCGTCATGAAATGCCGCGGCGCGTCAAGGTGCGTCCCCATGTGGTTGGAGGTCATGATGTACTGGGCGTTGACACCGTGCTCCGCCTTACGCTTGATGTACTTTACCTCGAACGGCGGATAGAACGGCCAGAACGAGACCTCCTGATTGAGCGGCTGTGAGAGGTCATAGAGCTTCACGGTACCCATGGCACTCATCCCTTCCCTTCACCGAAAACCGGTTCTGAATCCTCCGCAAGCGATAGCTCATCCGTGCTCTGACAACCCTGCCGACGGGACGACTGGGATCCCGATCAGCGCACAGGATGTGTTGCCCTGCCATCACGGTGACTCGGGATGCGTCATGCGCCAGAGCTGGTCGGGATCGAGCGGCATCCGGGTGATCCGCACGCCGAACGGTCGCAGCGCGTCTTCGACCGCCGCTGCGACGACCGCGGGCATTGGAATCGCCCCTGCCTCACCAACCCCTTTCACCCCGAGTGGGTTGAGGGGAGAGGGCGTCTCTTGATGAGCCACCTCCATCCGCGGGATTTCCATCGCGGTCGGGATCAGGAAATCCATGAAGCTGGCATTGAGGAGCTGTCCATTCTCATCGTAATACAGCTTCTCATAAAAAGCTCCGCCGATACCTTGGGCGATCCCACCGTGCACCTGCCCCTCGACGACCATCGGATTGATCATCTTTCCGCAGTCGTGCACGACCCACAGCTTGCGGAAAAACAATTGGCCCGTCTCGATATCGACTTCCACAAGGAGGCCGACTGCGCCGCTCGCCCAGGTCGCATGTGGCGGCGAGTAGTACTCGGTCGCCTCGAGTGTCGGCTGCTTGCCGGGCGGGAGGGTTGGTCCGGTCCAAGGGCGTGGTCGCACGACCAGATCTCCGGCATAGGCGTACCGCAACGGATTCGCAAGCTGTGCGAGCTGTGCCCAGGTAAAGCCCCGCTCCGGCGCACCGCGCACATAGACTCGTCCATCTTCGACCACAAGGTCCTCTACCGCAACCTCCAGCTCCTCGGCAGCAAGTTGCAACCCCTGTTCGCGCACCTTGCGCGCTGCAAGGGCTACCGCACTCCCGCAGACCACAGCGCTGCGGCTCGCATAGGTGCCTGAACCGAACTGGAAGTGCGCCGTGTCCCCTTCGAACACTTGCACCGATTCCACCGGCACCTGGAGCTCCTCGGCGACGATTTGAGCGAGTACCGTCTTATGCGCCTGCCCCTGCTGCGGCATACCGGTCGCCACGTATACCTGACCCGTCGGTTCAACGCGGACCGTCGCACCTTCGTATGGGCCGATCCCGGTGCCTTCAACATAGCAGGCGATCCCAACTCCCACACAGCGGCCTTCCGCTCGTAGACGCGGCAGCTCCTCACGAACCAGCCGGTCATAGTCCATCTGTTGGAGCAAGAGGTCCAGCATTCCCGGGTAATTGCCACTGTCGTACCGAGTCGGCGCCCCGTCTTGGAAGATAAGGCCGACATCGTACGGAAACTCATGCGGTTGGATGAAGTTGCGTCGCCGTACCTCTGCCCGATCCAACCCCAGTTCGTCAGCCACGCGATCCAAAAGGCGTTCCATCACAAAGGCAGCGTGGGGGCGCCCGGCACCACGATAAGGACTCACCGGTACGGTATTGGAATACACAGCGCGGAACTCGACGTGATAGTTGGGTACCTTGTACGGACCGGGGAGTTGGCAGGCCGTGATGATCGGGACGATGATCCCATATGGCGTGTAGGCCCCCGCGTCGTGCAGGAAACGATCGCGAATCCCCAGTATGCGTCCCTCGGCGTCTACTGCGATCTCCGCGTCGTGAATCTGCAGGCGCTCATGATTGGTGCCCACAAAGTGCTCTAACCGATCCTCTGTCCACTTGATGGGGCGCCGCAAGGCGAGGGCAGCGTAGGGAACCAGCACTTCTTCTGGATAAACCATGATCTTGCAGCCAAACCCGCCCCCAACGTCCGGCGCAACCACCCGTACCTGCGTCGGCGCGAGCCCAAAGAGTGCTGCCAGCGCATTTCGGATCACGATCGGCGCCTGGGTTGTGTCCCAGACTTCGAGCACCCCCTCCACGTCATTCCACACGGCGACGATGGCCCGGGTCTCGATCGGCATCCCAGCGCTGCGCTCGATGATCAGTCGCTCCCGGAAAACATGCGCCGCACGGGAAAAAGCACCCTCCGGGTCGCCGACAATGCCCACGTAGTGCGCCGCAACGTTGGTTCCCAGCTCCTCGTGGACCAGCGGCGCATCAGGCTGGACGGCACGCTCGATGTCCACGACCGGCGGAAGCTCCTCCCATTCGACCACGATCGCCTCCACCGCGTCCTCGGCGAGATAGCGACTCTCCGCGATCACCATCGCGACCGGCTCACCGACGTGGTTCACCTCGTCCTTGGCCAATGCATAGCGTGTGTATGGATGTGTGAGATCCGGATGTGGGATCAGCAACGGCATGCGCCGCTGGCACGGCCCAATATCGGCGTAAGTCCACACTGCGACGACACCGGGCATGTCGCGCGCTGCGCTGACATCAATTGACCGGATCCGCGCATGAGCCAGCGGGCTACGCAGGAACGCCACGTGCAGCTGCCCAGGAAGGTCGATGTCATCCGTGTACCGGCCGCGACCAGTGAGCAGCCGTGGATCTTCCGCACGCTTGATCGGTTCTCCAAAGATTCGGGTCGGCATGGGATAGCCTCCTACCCTCAGGACTGTCGCATGAGCTGTGCCGCGTAGAGCGCCGCTTCGACGATATTCTGGTAGCCGGTGCAGCGGCAGAGATTCCCAGAGATCGCCTCGCGGATCTCCTCCTCGGTCGGATTGGGATGTTCAGCGAGGAAGGCTTTCAGCACCATGAGCATCCCCGACGTACAGTACCCGCACTGCAGACCATGTTTTTCCCAGAATGCACGCTGCAGTGGGTGGAGCTCTGCCTCGCTCGGCGCGAGCCCCTCAACCGTCTCGATCACATGCCCGTCCGCTTGCACTGCCAGCAGCAAGCAACTGCGTACCGGCTCTCCATCAAACAGGACGGTGCAGGCGCCACAGACCCCATGCTCACAACCGACATGGGTCCCGGTCAAACCGAGGTCGTGGCGCAAGAAGTCCGACAAAAGCAAACGCGCTTCAACCTCACGCTCATACGGGACGCCATTCACCACGACACGGATCACTCGATGCTCCGTCCCCACAGCTGTCATCGCCGCGCTCCCTCCCGTGCGCGTTCGGCCGCCAGGGCCAGCGCCCGCTCCGCTAACACACCAGCCACGTATCGCCGGTACTCCGCCGAGGCGTGGATATCGCCCGCTGGATCGATCTCACCACGCACCGTTGCCGCAGCCGCTCGCCAGGTCTCTGCAGCCACCGGCTGACCACGCAGTGCAGACTCAGCAAGACGAGCTCGTACCGGCCGTCCACCAACACCGATGAAGCTCAAGCGCGCCTCGGTGATGGTCGTGAAATCCTCAGCGAGGCTCACCACTGCTCCCACACCGACCAGTGCATAGTCGCCATGCCGACGCGCTACTTCCAGCCACGCTGTTCCAGTGCGCGCCGGGAGGAATGGAAAGCGCACCTCCGTCACGAGCTCATCTGGCTCGGCAACCGTCGTTAACAGATCGACAAAGAAGTCCTGCGCCGGCACCAGGCGTTGCCCGCGCTGGCTGGTGAGCTGGACCGTTCCATCGAGTGCGACCAGCACTCCAGGGAGCTCGGCAGCTGGATCCGCATGCGCGACGCTGCCACCGACCGTTCCTCGCGTCCGGATCGGGAGATGCCCCACCCAGCGAATCGCCTCGGCTAAGAGCGGTGCGTGTTCAGCGACGAGCGGCGACCGTTCTACAGCACGATGCCGTGTCATCGCCCGCACCACGATTGCACCGCTGTCGAGCTCAATCCCGGACAGCTCGTGCAGTCCGTTCAGATCAATGAGAAGGCTCGGCCGTGCCAGGCGCATGTTCAACATCGGGATCAAGCTCTGGCCACCGGCGAGCGGTTTGGCTTCGTCAGCCGTTTCAGCCAGGACGGCCAGTGCCTCCTCCAAACTGTGAGGCGCGTAATACCGAAAGCGCGGTGGCTTCATCGCGCATACCCTCCACTCACGCCCTCATCGTAACCGAATCGGTTCCGCTCCGAACCAGCGCTGTACACTCTCCCGGCGAAGGGAGAACCCTCCAATGCTGCCCCAAGTCGATCTGGTCGCGAGTCCTGTCTGGCCCCTGGTGAACGGTACACCGCGGACATTCATGGTCGCGGCCACCTATCCGCGGGCAGCGTATCTCACCGACACTGCTCACTGGGTTTCCTTGGTCGTCCCTGGCGCCTCGCTGCCCCCTGACGGCATTCGAATTGCGACCTCCATGGACCTTCGAGCACTTTTCAGCCAGGTCAGGGAAATCCGCATCGGGAATGGTGCATTGGCGTTCCCAGACGCAAGACGGCTGTCGATCTCCCCGCGATGTCGCCGCTGGAACCCAAAACCCCGTCTTAGCCGTTCTTGTAGGCAAGAGCTCCGCGCAGCCGCTTGCCAAATGGTCGAGGATCTGCGCATCACACCCCCACAGGAGGACCCGAGTCTCGGACTCATCCTCCACTCTGCTCTGTCGATTTTCGACGAGCTCACCTGTGCCCTGACCAACGGTCACCAGAGCAAGGTCATCACTCACACACGCCGCCTCGCGGGACTCGGACCGGGGCTCACACCCCTCGGTGATGATCTTCTTCTCGGCTGTTGCCTGGCCTTGACCATATTGGCACAGGAGTCGGCTCAGCACCACGACTGGCTGGCACTCCGCGCGCTGCTGGCCCAGACCGCCGCTCCAGCGACAACCGCACGGAGCGCCGCCTGGCTTCGTCAGGCAGGATATGGTGAATTTGCCCGCGAACTCGCAGCCTTGGCACACGCGTTGTGCGAGGCGAACGCGCGCTGGATCGACCGACTGCTTAAGCGTATTCTGACAATCGGTTCGTCGTCTGGTTGGGCAACCGCGTACGGGGTGAGCCGGGCCCTGTGTCTGCTCCTGGATAACAAAGGCGGACCAGCGCTTTCGAACCGCAGGACTGGCTGAGTGGCTGGTGAACTCGTTCAGACCGCGGTAGATCAGCGCCCCCAAGCGGCCTCCTGGCAAACCGTGTCCCGAGTCGCCCCCAAAACGTAGAAGCTTCAGATCGCGGAAAAAGCAAAACTCCATGCCACCGACTCCCCGCCGATGGCTAGCTCACGCCGCGAAACATCACTTGCCGAAAAAGCCGAGAGGAGCTCCTCACGAGCTCCTCTTGCTCTCGGACGACGGCAGGAGTATAGTCTGAATCGGTCGAGGCTGTCAACGCGGCCGAGGAAAGCGCGTCAACTGAGGGGAGCGAACTCCCAGTCCGTTCGGAACCACAAGCCAGAGGTCGTTTGTTTCACGGCCAGCCCTGGAGATGTAGCCCCGGGTTGGCCGGGTCGCTTTTTTCTCGGATCGGCATAAGGGGGGCCAGGATGGTCGTACGCGTTCACGTTGAACCCAACGCTTATTTCGATTCCGTCGCGCTGATGGCTGTAGCAGCGACGGTCAATCGGCAGCCTGGTGTGGAACTCGCTGCTCTCTTGATGGGGACAAGTGCGAACCTCGAACTCCTTCGCGATTCGGGCATGTGGGATGCACGCCTCGAAGAGGTATCCCCCAACGACCTTGTGATTGCGGTCCGAGCCACCGACGAGGCGACAGCGACTGCAGCTATCGAACAGGCATTGCAACGACTCCGCGCGGCAACCCCGGTTCGCCAGCCAATGGACACCGTCACCATCCCGAGAACACTGCGGAGTGCGCTCCGCGCCGCTCCGCAGGCTCGCATCGTGGCCATTTCTGTCCCGGGACCTTATGCCCCGATCGAGGCTGAGGAAGCGCTGCGATCCGGCCGGCACGTCTTCCTTTTCAGCGATAACGTCCCGCTCAGCGAAGAGGTGCGACTTAAGCGTTTGGCACAGGAACTTGGTCTTCTGCTGATGGGCCCTGACTGTGGCACTGCCTTCATTAGTGGGCTCGGCCTTGGCTTTATGAACGCCGTACGCCGTGGACCCATTGGGATCGTCGCTGCGGCTGGTACTGGACTGCAGCAAGTCGCCAGCCTTGTCGACTGGTTTGGTAGCGGCGTCAGTCACGGTATCGGCACCGGCGGGCGAGACCTTGACGAGCACGTCGGTGGAGTGACGATGCTCGCTGGTATCGACGCACTGGCAGCTGATCCAGCAACCGAAGTACTTGTCCTCGTGTCTAAACCCCCCGCTCCACAGGTCGCCCAACGCGTCCTACAGCACGCCGCACACTGCGGGAAGCCAGTGGTCGTCTGCTTCATCGGGCAGCCACCCGAATCGGTCGAGAACGTCCGGCTGGCTGGGAATCTCACCGAAGCCGCGCGGCTCGCAGTGCACCTTGCGACTGGGCGTCCGCTGGACGAGTTGGAGCTCCCTGGCCGCAACGAACTCGCTGCTCGCCTGGCAGCCCAGCGTGCGGCACTCGGGCCAGGGCAGCGGTTTCTCCGCGGTCTTTACAGCGGCGGTACGCTCTGCGACGAGGCGATGCAGATCCTGGCACCCCGCATTGGTGACATCCGCTCCAACGTGCCGCTCCGTGCGGATCTCCGACTCACTGATCCACATCGAAGCCAGGATCACACCTTTGTCGATCTTGGATCGGACGAGTTCACGGTCGGGCGCCCACATCCCATGATTGATCAGACCATCCGGATAGAGCGCTTGTTCCGTGAGGCAGCTGATCCTACCGTGGCAGGGATCGTTCTCGACGTCGTACTGGGCTACGGAGCTGCTGCTGATCCAGCAGCAGACCTCGCTCCAGCTATTCAGGAAGCACGGCGCAGTGCAGAACGCGAAGGACGATCGCTCCCCGTTATCGTCGCGCTCGTGGGGACACGCAGCGATCCCCAGGACTATGAGCGTCAACGCCGGGCTCTCGAAGCAGCTGGCGCGATCGTCGTCCCCAGCAATGCCTGGGCTGCGGAGCTCGCCGCGCAACTAGTCGCGTAAACGCAGGGGAGGAAAGGCAAGATGAGCGAGAAGATCCGCGAGTTACTGCAAAACACCCCGGAGGTCGTGAACGTCGGGTTGGAACTCTTCTCCCGCGCTATGCGCGACCAAGGTGGCCATGTGCACCCGGTAGAATGGAAGCCTCCGCTCGTCGAACCGAACCAGCAGGCGCTCCCGTTGTTTAACGATCCAACCATCGCTGCCGCAAACCAGGAGGCGGTGACGCGCATGATGCGCGCCCAGCCGGTCGTCATCGGGGTGGCTCAGGCGCGGGACGTCATTCCCGGAATGAGTGATTGGACGTTCCTACACGCCGGACCACCTATCGACTGGCAGCATGCCTCTGGCCCGCTGCGCGGCGCACTCATTGGCGCCATGCTCTTCGAAGGATTCGCCAGTACTCCTGAAGAGGCAGTCCGCAAGCTCGAGTCAGGCTTCGTAGAGCTCGCACCGAACCATGAGCACAGCGCGGTCGGCCCGATGGCCGGTGTGATCTCGCCGTCAATGCCGGTCTACATCGCGGTCAACGCCGCTGGCGAGAACCGCGCCTACACCAACTTCAATGAAGGCATCGGGAAAGTGATGCGGATGGGCGCCTACGCCCCCGAGGTAATTGACCGACTGCGTTGGATTAGCCATGTCCTGGCGCCTCTGATCGGCCAGGCCTTGCAGCGTAGCGGTGGTATCGATCTCCGCAACATCATTGCTCAGGCTCTACAGATGGGAGATGAGTGCCACAACCGCAACAAGGCTGCCACCTCACTGTTCTATCGTGAGATCGCTCCCCATCTTGTAGAGTGCGATGCTCCAGCAAGCGATATCGCTGCTGTGCTTCGCTTCATCCACTCCAACGACCACTTTTTTGTGAATCTTGCGATGGTCGCCGCCAAGGTGATGGCAGATGCAGCACACGGCATACCGGGCAGCTCACTCGTCACCACCCTCTCACGGAACGGCACGGAGTTCGGCATCCGCATCTCCGGTTTGGGTAATCGGTGGTTTACCGGTCCGGCAAACGTCCCGCGCGGACTCTATTTCCCCGGATTCGGCCCAGACGACGCGAACCCCGACATCGGCGATAGTGCAATTACCGAGACCGCTGGTTTTGGTGGTTTCGCGCTGGCCGGTGCACCAGCCATCGTCCAATTTATCGGTGGAACACCAGCTGACGCAGTGCGAGCGACGCTCGAGATGTACGAGATCACTGTCGCCGAGCACGAGGTTTTCCGCATCCCTGCGCTCGACTTCCGCGGCACTCCTGTAGGAATCGATCTGCGTGCGGTCATCCGCAGCGGCATTCTTCCGGTAATCGATACTGGCATCGCACATCGCGAGCCGGGAATCGGCCAGGTTGGTGCTGGGATTGTACGCCCACCGGTTCGCTGCTTCACGGAAGCCTACCGCACATTCGAACAACAGTACCTCGTTCAGCGCGGTGCTGTACCGACATCTCAGACGAGGAGGACGGTATGAGGCGTGTTGTCGTCGCGCTCGGCGGGAACGCCATCATCCAGGCGGGTCAGCGCGGCACGGCCGAAGAGCAACAAGCGAATGTTGATCTTACATGTCGCCAGCTTGCCGAGTTAGTTCTCGCAGGATACGAGCTGATTATCACGCATGGCAACGGCCCGCAAGTTGGCAATCTGCTCGTCAAAAACGAGCTCGCCCGCGACGTGGTCCCGCCGGTTCCTTTGCACTGGTGTGTCGCGCAGACCCAGGCGACTATCGGCTTCATGATCCAACAAGCTCTCGGGGCCGAGCTTCGACAGCGCGGGGTCGAACGAGTCGTGGCTACGCTCGTGACCCGAACCGAAGTGAGTCCAGACGACCCTGCCTGGCAGGAGCCGACGAAGCCGATCGGCCTTTACTACCCTGAGGAACGAGCACGAGAGATCATGGCTGCCACTGGGCAGGTGTGGAAGCCCCAGGGAACGCGGGGCTGGCGGCGCGTAGTTCCTTCTCCTGACCCGATTGCCATCGTCGATCGACCAGCGATCGAACTCTTGATTGCGGCCGGCGCCATTGTTGTCGCTTGCGGCGGCGGGGGTATTCCCGTCGTTCGACGGCCCGACGGGCGCTACGACGGTGTCGAGGCCGTTATTGACAAAGATCTCGCTGCTGCACTGCTCGCTCATGAACTCGGAGCAGACGCGCTCCTCATTCTTACTGACGTCCCCCACGTCATGCTGAACTACGGCACGCCAAACGCGAGCCCGCTTGAGCAGGTCACCGTCAGTGAACTTCGGCGCTACCAAGCCGAGGGGCACTTTGCTTCCGGCTCCATGGGACCGAAAGTCGAAGCGGCAATCCGTTTCGTCAGTCGTGGTGCAAGTCGTCGGGCAATCATTGCCGCGCTTGATCATGCTCGGGACGCCCTGGAGGGCCGCTGCGGGACGCACGTTCTCCCGGACGCATGATCACATGGAGCACCGGTTGCCCTGCCCTCAGATCGATCGGACCGCTCTGGGTACCGATTGGCTAGGGCGCTAGGACACTCTTGGGCTAGTCCTTCTGTTCTCTTGTACGTCATCCTGATAGACCGAACACTCTGGGCAGGGGGTGATCGCTTGGAACCCACACGCACACCCATCCTGCGCTCGCTTCAGCCACCGGAACGCCTCAACACGACTGATTCGGCAAAGTGTCTCCGCACTCCGCGGACGGTCTCTTGCTGGTCCGACTTGCAGAGCATTCGTGCTCTGCTTGCCCTCGTGGCGATCGCCGTTGCTGTCACTACGCTGAACTTCTCCTGGTACGGCGGTTCCGACGCCATCACCAACCCCGTGCTCCTAGGCACCTACGAACTGGTCACAGATCTGGCCACTGATGGACGACTTGTCGCTCTTATCATCGACGAGGGAGACCGCTCCACGCTGCGAGTTCGCTCCCTTCTGGACGGACAAGAGATCACACTTGCCACTACGGATGGAGAGCTGCACCAGGTGGCTCTGGCACCCGATCTCGTCGTCTGGCAAGAACGCCCATGCCCGAATTGCCCCGGCCGCGTGGTGGCATATCGAATTTCGACGGGTAAACAGGTTATTTTGGCCAATTCTGCCGACGAGCAACTCCCGCGCGCCTGGGGACACTGGGTCGCTTGGAATTCACGCAACGGCAATGATCGACTTTTCGTCGCCAACGTGGCGACTCCCACGATGGATGTCAGCGTCACCTACCTCGCACCACCCGGCCATCGCCTGAGTGATCTCCAGTTTTCCGCCGGGCGACTCGTCTGGCGGGAAACTTCTGAGGATGGCCACTGGGTCATACGAATGCAGCATGTCGCGGGATCTGATTCCCCTAGAACCCTGCTCCAGGGAACAGGCGAACCACCAGTACTCCACATCACCGAGGGGAGATTGCTCATCATCGACGACGCATTGCGAGTGGCCGCTCTTGATCAATCCACCGGAGGTTTGACGATCGGCACATCCCCGTCGAGTCGCGAGCTCGTTACGTCTGACGACCGGTATACGTTCTGGGTTGGGCCTTCTCCATCAGAGGTGGGAATCGACGCAGTAATCGGCTTCGACCTGATAACAGCCAGTCGTTTCGTCGCGCTCCCAAATGCCAGCGAAATTGTCAGGCTCGCCTCTGGCGGTGGCTGGCTCCTCTGGCTACAACGCACCGCAGAAGATCGTGTGACACTGTGGGGGGCACCGATTTCGGATCTCTTACCTACTGCGCGGCGTGCGGCGCCGGAAGCTGAAGATCCACGCTGGCGCTATTTCCCTGAGACAGGCCACTACCTCGCCAATGGCTTCCGTGCATTCTGGGAACGTTTCGGTGGGATCGAGTCGTTCGGCTATCCTATCTCTGAAGAGTTCGAGGAATTCGATCCAACATCGGGACAATTCCGCACTGTCCAATATTTCGAGCGTGCGCGCTTCTCCTGGCAACCGGGCTCTCCTGCAGCGATTGACGGAGTCGTTTTGGATCGTATTGGTGTCGAACTCGCTGAAGTGACCGATCTTCTCTCCTCGCGAGCATTCCGCCCGGTTTCAGGAACGCTGGACGGCATGACAGGTGGCAACTGCCGCTACTTTGAGGAGACTGCACACCGGATCTGTGACGCCTTCCTCGATTTTTGGCTCCGTCACGGGTTTAGCACGAGCGTGACCGAGCCCAGCGAGGTGTCAGCGCTCCGCCGATTTGGGCTTCCCATTAGCGAACCCTTCATGACCCCGGATGGGACGATTGTGCAGTACTTCGAGCGTGCTCGCTTCGAGTACCGAGCATCCAGTGATTCTGCAGCAGTCTTCGCATTCGGGCGCATCGGAGCCGAACTGCTCGCCAGGCGCGGCTGGACGCCTTGATACTTTTTACGGGAATACCGCTGCGTGGGATTCCGCTTGTTCAGTCGCCTACTTCGCCGCTCCTCGAGAGCTGCCCACTCATGGTTACGTACGATCAAACAAGGCCATTCCCTTCTGCCACAGCACATGACCGACAATGCATGCGCAAGGCCTCATGACACCACGCACAGGAATCAGTATGCTGGAAAGCGTCGACTGGCCCCAGGGGAGGGAGCAGAACGATGGTCTTCCAGGACCCGTACTTTCACGCTTTGCGTCGTCGACTGGAAGCGACTCCGTACGAAAAGTTCCGACGGCAGTTCACTGAACGGCTGCATGCGGCTGTAGCTCCCAAACCGCGCCCACCTCATCTGTCGGTCGAAGAGATCGAAGAGCGCGAGCGGTGGCTGTACAAGGAGGGGCTCGACCTCTACCTCCCAGTGCTACGCACAATCCTGCGTGCTCTCGGGCGGGAGATTGAGGCTGGCTTGATCACACAGGGTGAACTTGATCCAGAGGAACTCGCCTTTGCGACGTATCAGCGCGCGCTCGAAGAACTTCGCCTCCTGCCCCAGCTGCCGCGCGACCGCTTTGCCTGGTTACGGCACCTTGCACGCGATACGGTGCACCGCGCCGCACTGGCGCAGCACAGTCTGCACCACCATCCGATGCCGGCTGCAACCGCGGTTTCCACGCTGCCTCCCGTCCCGCAATCTACCATTGCGCGGCTTGAATCAGCGCTCGCCGATCCTGATCTTCCTCTTCCGGACGAGGTGATCGACGATCCTGAAGCACGCCGCGTGCTCGATCACTTACTCGACCGTTTGCCAGAACGTTGGCGCGAGATTTATCTTCTTGCGGCACTGGATCGCTGGAGCGACGACGAGATCGCTGCCATAACTGGGCTTCTTCCGGATGAGGTTCGTGCGATTGTCCACGCGACAGTTCGGTTTCTCCGCGCCTGGATCGAGGAAATAGCGACAGAAGCTGCCGAGTCGAAGGAGTGACGGCGATGCGGCGCAATGAAGAGGTCGCCCTTCTCTTGGAGAACATCGCTGAACTCCTGATGCTCAAGAATGAAAATCCGTACCGTATCCGCGCCTATACAACCGCTGCCCAAAACATCCGTGCTCTGGACGTCGACATCGAGGAGTTAGCTAGACAGGGTAGGCTGGACGAAATCCCTGGTGTTGGGAAAGCACTTGCTGCCAAGATCGAGGAGTATCTGCAAACGGGAAAGCTTCAATATTACGAGGAATTGAAACGAGAAGTACCTATTCAGGCTGTCGACCTCTTGGAGGTGCCGGGAATTGGTCCGGCCCGCGCGCACCTTCTGTACGAGAAACTGGGCATCACAACTATCCAGGAATTGCTACAAGCCGCACAAGAACACAAGCTCCGCGATTTACCCGGCTTTGGCGAGAAGCTCGAGGAGCGGATCGCGCGTGAGGCGGCGCGTTTGATGCAGCGAACCAAGCGGCTCCTACTCGGTATCGCCTTACCAGTCGCCGAAGACGTCGTCGCTGCACTGCGTGGAATACCAGCAGTGAAAGCGATCGACCCCGCCGGAAGCCTGCGCCGGATGAAAGAAACGATTGGCGATATCGATATCCTTGTAGGGACGGACGACCCAGAAGCAGTCGTCGATGCGTTCATCCATCTTCCTATCGTCAAGGAAGTATTGGCGGTCGGGCCGACGCGTCCTTCTATCCTCACCCGCGAGGATCTGCAGGTCGACCTCCGCGTCGTGGCTCCAGACGAATACGGTTCGGCACTCCTCTACTTCACTGGCTCCAAGGAACACAACATCGCTCTACGCACCTATGTACAGGAACGCGGTTGGAAGCTTTCTGAATATGGACTCTTCGATGAGAATGGAACACGCCTGGCCAGCCGTACCGAAGAGGAAATTTACCGCCTACTCGATATGGACTGGATTCCTCCAGAACTTCGTGAAAACCGCGGAGAGATCCAAGCAGCTCGGGAGCATCGCTTGCCGAAACTTGTCGAGCAACAGGAGATTCGCGGTGACCTTCATGCACATACTGATTGGAGCGACGGGCACGACTCACTCGAACGGATGGTGCAGGCTGCCATAGCGCGCGGATACGAATATCTCGTCATCTCTGATCACTCACCGTCACTGACCGTTGCACGCGGCCTCACCGTCGAGCGCCTGCGAGCACAGCGAGAACTGATCCGCGAGGTGAATGAGCGTGTGGCTCCCTTCCGCATCCTTCAGGGGGCCGAAGTCAATATCCAGTCGGATGGGACACTCGATTATCCTGATGAGGTCCTGGCTGAACTTGACGTCGTCATCGTCTCGGTCCACAGCGCGTTCGATATGCCCATCGAGCGCATGACCGAACGGGTGATCCGCGCTCTTGCCAACCCGCATGTCGATATTCTTGGTCACCCTACAGGACGCCTGCTCAACTCACGCCTTCCCTATGAGATCGATCTTGATGCTGTGCTCGATGCTGCAGCTGAGTATGGCGTCGCCATCGAGGTCAATGGTCAACCCGACCGCCTTGACCTTCCTGACATCTGGGTACAACGCGCGATCAGTCGTGGAATCATGATCGCGTGCACGAGTGATGCTCATTCAACGCGTCAGCTGGAGAATATGCGTTGGTCCGTTGCAACTGCGCGTCGCGGCTGGGCGGAAGCACGCCATATTTTGAACACGCGACTATTACCCGAACTCCTCGATTGGCTTGCTACGCATCGCGAACGCTCGCGCGGCGCCTCGCGTCGCACACCATGAGGTAACAGGCCGTCACCGGGGATTCGCTTGGCTCCAGATTTCGTATCCAGAAGGTATCGCGACATCTTGGACGATCCTCTCGACCATTCTGTGATCAGCCTTTTGCTGGTGCGACTCTGCGGCTCACGATCACCTGTCGCTGAATCGGTCGAGCACTCGAGGGTCTTGCACGCAACCGAATGTCCCTCATCACTTGGCAGGACTCCGACATGCGATGTGTCTCCACAAGCAGCCTCTTCAGCCCTCGTGCTCCGTCATTCGGCGGCGATCAGCCACTTCTCCGCTGTGGAGCGATCGCATCAGCCGAGACAGGAGTCGACCGTTTCCAGGGGAACGGGGGCAACTCTTCGTTGTACCAGTGAACTTCGTACCAACGGCAAGGCGAGCACTCGCCTCAAGATCCGGAGCTCCGTTTTCCGGACATCACCTGGATTTCTGACTCAGCACTTAGTGAGCGATCTTCTCGCGATGAAGTCGATGGGCACGGGCAACCTCCAGACCGAAGAACGCGAGAAACGCGAGCACCTCAAAGAAAACGGCCGCCACGATAACACCAAGCCCGCTGTACTGCTGGTACAGCCCTCCAAGCAGAACGCCACCAACTAGCCAGGATAGGCCAAAGATCGTGTTAAAAATTCCATACGCCAGTCCACGCGTTTCAGAAGCCGACAATTCTCCCACTGCAGCACGCATCGTCGTCTCGACTAGTCCCATTACCACACCCCACAGGAGCACGCCTGTGACCACCGCAAGGACGCTCACTTGAAATGCCGCGACCGCCGCCAAAGCAGCACAGACCGGTACGGCCGCAAGCGTCACAAGCCCATACCGGTCATACATCCACCCAGCGAACAGAGCGACCACCCCGTCAATCCCCATCGCCAGCGCGTAGAGGAGCGGTATCACCGCCGGTCCGACCGTGTTAGTTCGGTCAACGTGGTACGCAAGGAGGGCAAACGGTGCGAAGCCCAATGTTGCTAGCGCTGTGAAGACACTGTACCGCCAGAACGCCCCGCCCAATCGTCTGTACCCACCGGGCGGCGCCCGCAAGCTGCCCGGTCGTTCCAAGTACTCCGGAGACGGCTCTTGGCGCCAGGCGACCAGAAGGGTCAGAACTGCCGCTGTAGCTGGAACGGTCAATAGTGCGAACCCGAGCCGGTATCCGGCGGCCCCATCCACCGTCAGTGCCGCAGCGAACAGTAATGGGCCGATCAATGCACCAACCTGGTCGAGCGCTTCGTGAAGGGCGAATCCTTTGCCACGTCCGACCTGACTGGCAGCATGCGACAGGATTGCGTCACGCGATGGCGTGCGCAGCGCCTTTCCAAGTCGCTCCAAGACAATAAGGACAGCCGCTAACTCCCAACGCTGTGTCAATGCAAGCAGTGGCAAGGCTCCTACGAGAGCGTACCCCACCACCGTCAACAGCCAGTAAGAACGAAAACGATCGGCAATGTACCCTGCCACAGTTCGGAAGGCATACCCAAGGAACTCTCCGAGCCCTGCCACTACGCCGACCGCGGTCGCGCTCGCTCCCAGGAGAGCCAAGTACGGCCCGGTGATACCACGCACCCCCTCATAGGTGATGTCCCCGAAGAGACTCACCAACCCCAGGAGTAGGATTAATCGATAGGCTCGCTTGCGAAGCACCGAGGTTTCCATTGATACCATCCCTTCCCCGGTGCCTCCATCCACCGGAGCGCCCGCCCCGGTATAGCATCACTTGAGACGCCTCACAACCCGCTGGCAAAAGGCCGATGTGATCGGAAATACCGGACATACCCGTCGACCGTCATCCGGTAGCTCCCCGATGCCCAGTGGTAGGCTGGCAAAGGCGTACTCTCACCACTCACCAGCCGGAGCTCCTCGTCGGTGAGTGCCTGCAGCCGCTCAGCGATAACTGCAGGATCCGCACCGAGCTCAAGTTGCGCCCCAATCCAACCAGCCCACAGGAAAAGTCGGGCAAGCAGGTCGTCAAAATGCCAATCACAGTCATGGACGGTACCGAAATGTCCCAGGCATAGCCGGGTCGGCCGCAACGCACGGAGTCGCTCGATACTGCGTCGCCACAGGCCGAGGTCGATATCGGGGGGTGGCGTCGGTGGGAACACGAAGGGCAGTCCACCAATCCGGATGCCCGCAACGTCACCAGCGAAGACGTAGCCCGTCGCCGTGTCCAAGTAGGCATGGTGATGCGAGGCATGACCAGGTGTCGCAAGTGCCAGAAGTTGCCGATCGCCCAAGCTGATCGTCTCGCCGTCTTCCAGAACAACGACGCGGTCCTTCGGGCACGGCCGTACCTCGCCCCACAGCTGCTCCATCCGATCACCGTAGATCCGCGCTGCGCTCGCCCAGAGCCGGCTGGGATCAACAAGATGCGGAGCACCGACAGGATGCACGAACACCCGTGCACGCGGGAATCGCTGGAGTAAGCTCCCAGCTGCTCCTCCATGGTCGAGGTGAATATGCGTTAGGACGAGCTGATGGACTGCGTCATCGCTCACCCCGAGTTCGGCCAAGCCCGCCAGCAAGTTTGGAATCGTTGTACTCGGTCCGGTATCGACGATTGTGACCCCATCACTTCCACGAAAAACGTAGGCAGCAATGACTTGAGGCACCCCCTGAAAGCCCAAGTCGATCATGTACCACTCATGCCCGAGCTCGTAGATCGCCACCCCTTCTCTCCTTTCACAGACACCATACGAGAGACCCACCGCTTTCCAGAGCGAGACGAGCTGAGGACAAACAGTTTGTCCTACCTATTCCGCCACAGTATGGTGTCGAGACGGCCCCGGGTTCAGACACAGCCGCCGGAGGATAACCAGCAGCCAGCCCGAAGCAATGACCACCCGATGGATGATGGAGACGAAAGTGCGGCCCACTGCCAATGACTTTGCCAGTATAAGACCACGGCTGTTTCGCCTGGAGAAAGGCTGATGCCCATGGCGGCGACCATCGGCAACCCGGCCACGCACTGCTACGGAACTCCTCGTCCGCGCGCACTCAACTGGAAATCCAGCTTACCCACATCGCCGTGGATACCCTGAACTCTCATACTCTCTTGGCTATCGCCTTCCGATATGCCTTATCTCAACCACCTTCCCGTGAATATCCCGCGGCTCCAACCCCCGCAGCATGTCATCGAACCAACCTTATTCTGTCAACCCCGATTCGACACTCTGCAGAACCTCTCGTTTACCACTGCAGCGCTCAGTCTGCAAAATAGTGATCGTCTCGGCGGTCATTCCCCTCTTTCTTCGGAACTGTCAGTACAGGTGTAAGATCAGCCGCGCGACATTAAAGTAGATCACGAGACCCGTCCCATCGACGAGCGTGGCGATGAAGGGCGAGGACACGACCGCAGGATCAATGCCGAGCCGCTTCAGCAGCAAGGGCAGCAATGTCGCCACTGTCACAGCCCACAGGACGATACAAAAGAGTGCGACACCCACCGTCAATGAAATCGCTGGATCGACGCCAAGGATCTCCGCTCGCAAGAAACCAGCTGCGCCCATGACAGCTCCCGCTAAAAGTCCAGCAATAAATTCCTTTGGGAAAATCCGCACGAAATCCCGCAGCCCAATCCCCTCGACCGCCATCGCACGGACAAGCGTCGTCACCACCTGTGATCCGGCATTCCCTCCCGTCCCGATCAACAAGGGAACGAAAAAGGCTAGGGCAATTGCTTCCTCCAGTTCTTGCTCGAAGTGTCTCAAGACCGTTCCCGTATACATTTCAGCGACAAAGAGGAGCAAGAGCCAGCCGACGCGTCGCCGCCATAAGTACACCGGTGTCGCCCGGGTGTAAGGGATTTCCAGCGGCTGCGACCCACCCAACCGCTCGATGTCCTCTGTCACCTCTCGCTCTAAGATGTCTGCTACATCGTCAACCGTGATGATCCCGAGGAGCCGGTCCTCTTCGTCCACAACGGGAAGCGCCAGTAACCCCTCCTCCACTAACAGCCGCGCCGCCTCCTCCTGGTCCGCCGTCGCCCGCACTTTGACAATGTCTCGCTCCATGATCTCTCCCACCGTCCGGTACGGCGGACTCAGCACTAACTCCCGCATCGACACGACGCCCAATAACCGGTTCTCCTCGTCCACGACATACGCGTAGTAAATCGTCTCAACTTCCTCCGCGACCTTCCGCAACGCCGCGATTGCCTGATCGACGCGCACGTCCGGCAGCAGCGCCACAAACGCCGGCGTCATCCGCCCGCCCGCTGTCTCCGGCGGGTAACTCAGCAGCTCCTCCAGCTCCTTCGCCTCAACCGGCTCCATCTCCACCAGAATCTGCCGCGCCTCCGCCGGATCCAACCGCGAGAGCACGTCCGCCGCATCGTCCGGCGCCATCGCTTCCAGGACGTCCGCTGCCTCCGCTGAACTCAGCCGCTCTAGGATTTCCGCCGCATCACTCGGCTCCAGCTCCGCCAAAAACTCCCCGAACGTCTCGTCCCCTAATACCTCGGCTAAACGCGCCAGCTCCCCAGGCTCCAACTCCCGCAGCACAGCGTGGAGTCGATGTTGCTCGGCAAGCTGCCAGAGGAGATCCTCGAGGAACTCTCGATCTCGCTTCTGGAGCGCATCAGTCAGAAGCGTCCGGAACTCAACCTCTGCGCTCATGCGTCTTCCCCTCGACCACTGAATACTTCGCCCGGCCGCAGGCTCAGCGAGGCAGAAGTCGACGCCGGCTGCCACCCTTCAGGGCGTAGGCCGACTCCTTTTCCATTGCAACGACTGATCGTGAGAATGACTTGTGGAGGCCGAAAGCAAAACCGGCGCACCAGCGTCCCTCCGTTCGTCGCGGCAGGTTGCCCCGGCCGCCCCGGAGGACCGCCACTGCGCCCTCAGAGGTCAGCCAGCGACACCGTCGTTCGCCCGAGTTGAACTCGGCACGTCCACCGTTCCAAAGTCCTTTCCGGGGCCTACGGAACAACCCGCACAGGCTTCCGTAGCCGCGCTGAGTGTACGGCCCCGCAACGAGGTCAGCAATCCTACTGCATACTGATCAAGGAAGCATGCCGCAGCCTGTCGATCGTTCACGAAGCGGAACCTTTTTGCGGCGGATGAAGACCCGAGTGACTGCAGGGCTCTGGGAATTGGATTACCACCAATGAAAGAACTTGGGCGATTCGATGCGATCATCGTTGGAGCACGGATCGCTGGTACCATCACTGCCGCGGCTCTTGCCCGACTCGGTTGGAAAGTCCTCATCGTTGACCGAGCACGATTCCCGAGCTCGACGCTGTCGACCCATCTCTTCTTCTCGGACACACTCCGCGTGCTGCGTGAACTGGACTTGGTCGAGCCGATCCTGGCTGTCGATGCACCACGTCTTCGTTGGTTGCGTTTCCCTTACGTCGCAGCACGGTTTCCTCAGCATGACGGATTCGATTTCGCACTGTGCATCCGCCGCGAGGTACTGGATACCCTCCTCGTTGAACAACTCCGTTCGCGTGCCGGCGTGACCCTGCTGACACAGGCGACGGTGAAAGAGGTGGTTCGCTCGCAGGCACGTATCAGCGGCGTGGTCATCGATGATGGTCGCCAGCGCTGGACGGCACGTGCACCACTGGTTATCGGGGCCGACGGACGCAACTCCATCATCGCGCGCTCTGTCGGCGCCGGTATAGAAAGTCGCGTGCCGCCACTTTTTGCATGGTATTACACATACTTTGTCGGGGTGCCGATCGACCCGGAACCAGCAGCACTGGCGTTCCGCGGTGACTATCCCGAGTTGGGTGCTGAGTATGCTGCGGCCTTCCTCTTCCCATGTGATGGCGGACTGACGCTGGTCGGGTATGGCGTCGAGCACCGTGCCTTCGCTGCATTTCGCACCGACGTCCGCCGCCACTTCTTCAACGGACTCCGTCGTATCCCGGACGCCTGGGAGAGAGTGACGACCGCACGACAGGTTGCACCGATTCGTGGAACCGGGCAACTTCCTAACTTTCTCCGGCAAGCGAGCGGCCCCGGTTGGGCATTGGTTGGCGACGCAGGGTGTCACAAAGACCCGCACACGGTCCAGGGGATGGGTGACGCAGCGCGAAGCGCTTGGCTCCTCGCTCAGGAACTCGCGCGGAGCGATCCGGAAGATCGTGCGCTCGACCAGGCAGTCGCTCGTTATGCGCTAAAGCGTGATCAGGATCTTCGTCCGATGTATGACTTCACAACGTTCCAATTGCGGAGTCGGGTGCCAGAGGACGTGTGGGAGCAGTTCGAGGCGCGCACCCGAGTGGATCCGAAGCTTGCCGAGCTCCGTGTCGCCGCGATGGTGCATGCAGTTGACCCGGCAGTCATCTATACCCCCGAACGAGTGCAAGCCATTGCAGCGGGCTCCTCTCTCGATGCCGGTGACACGGACTGACCCGGCCAAAAGTCCTCCTTATGGATCGTGCAAGAAAATTGAACAATGCTACACCGTCGCGCGAGTTCTAGGGGTATCATTGGTATGCGGCATCCGCAGCTTCGGTGGGGAAGGGTTCCCCCAATCGAGCGACCCTTCCACCGAGGGAACGATGCCGGAGCGACAGCACGCGAGGTGGGTGGGTGCCATGGTGGACGTTCAGGAGGCACTCGAGCGACTGACGGGACTGAATCTTGGCTACATCCTTGAACTCTATGAAGACTATCGACGAGATCCGGCGTCGGTCGAGCCGAGCTGGCGCGCATTCTTTGAGCAGTGGGGACCTCGCCTTGAGCAGCTCGGAGCTCCGGCGCCGGCCGCTGCAGTCGCAGGGCCGGCGTTCGATTTTTCAAAGGTCGCTGCGGTCGTCCAGCTCGCACAGCGCATTCGTCACCGCGGACACCGTGCGGCTCGGCTCGATCCATTGGGCAGTCCACCGCCAGGAGATCCGGCGCTCGAACCTGCCTATCACGGGCTAACTCCAGAAGATCTTGCGCAACTTCCGGCAACGCTGGTCGGTGGACCAGCTGCTCGTGGGGCGCGCAATGCAGCAGAGGCGATCGAACGGCTACGGCAGATCTACTGCGGGACCATCGGCTACGACTACGGTCACCTTCAGGATCGGACCGAGCGTGAGTGGCTCGAGGAAGCGATCGAATCGGAACGGTTCCGCGTTCGCTTGGATCCCGCAGCCAAGCGCGCCTTGCTCGAACGGCTGACCGCTGTCGAAGTGTTTGAGCGCTACCTCCACCGCACGTTCGTTGGTCAAAAGCGCTTTTCGATCGAGGGCACCGATATGCTGGTGCCGATCCTCGATGAGATCTTGCGGCAAGTCGCTGAAACGGGCATCCCGAAGGTCGCGATGGGCATGGCCCACCGTGGTCGCCTGAACGTCCTCGCCCACGTATTAGGGAAGCCGTACGAGCAAATCCTCGCTGAATTCATGGGATTGGACCACCGGGAGCCAGCGTCGCTGACGGAGGGCGGCACCCTTGGCTACACCGGTGATGTCAAGTACCACATGGGAGGCGTGCGCGCCTCCGGGGAACTCCAGGTCATCCTCGCCAACAATCCCAGCCATCTCGAATTTGTCAATCCGGTCGTAGAAGGGATGGCACGCGCCCTCCAGGATCGCCGCACCGAGCCGGGCTTCCCCGTTCAAGACGTGGACGCCTGTCTTCCCATCCTCATCCACGGTGACGCGGCGTTCCCAGGCGAGGGTATCGTCGCTGAAACGCTCAATATGAGCGGTATTCCCGGCTACTCAACCGGCGGGACACTCCACATCATCGTCAATAATCAACTTGGGTACACAACCGAGCCACAGGAAGGACGCTCCACGTTCTACGCTTCTGATCCAGCCCGCGGGTTCGAGATCCCTGTCTTCCACGTCAACGCCGACGATCCCGAAGCCTGCTTGACCGCGGCGCGGTTGGCCTTTGCCTACCGTCAACGTTTCCACAAGGATGTCCTCATCGATCTCATCGGGTATCGCCGCTGGGGGCACAACGAGGGCGACGAGCCAACCTTCACTCAGCCAGTGATGTATCGCCAAATTGGTCAGCACCCCACGGTTCGCGAGCTTTGGGCACGTCAACTCATCGCCCAAGGAATCGTGACCGAGGAGGAGGTGGCTGCACTCGAGCAGCGCTACTTTGCACAGCTGCAGGAGATCCGGCAAAAGCTGCTCAGCCAGGCCACTGGCCCACGGCACGGTAACGGGGCATCCAACAATGGGCGCAGTGCCATCGTCGTGCCAACTGCCGTACCACTCGAACAGCTCAAAGAGTTCAATCGTCAGGCACACACGCTGCCTGCTGGCTTCAACTTGAACCCCAAGCTACGCCGCCAGCTCCAGCGACGACTTGAGGCCGTCGAACGTGAAGAGGCAATTGATTGGGCCCACGCCGAACTTCTCGCGTTCGCCTCACTTCTCGCCGAGGGTGTTCCAATCCGGTTGACGGGGCAGGACACCATTCGCGGAACATTCAGCCAGCGTCATGTCGCCTTCTACGATTTCGAGACCGGAGAACGGGTAATCCCCTTGCAGACAATGCCTGCTGCGCGGGCCAGTTTCGCCGTCTACAACAGTCCACTCTCCGAAGCCGGACCGCTCGGTTTCGAGTACGGTTACAGCGTACAGGCACCTGAAGCGCTCGTCCTCTGGGAGGCACAGTTCGGTGACTTCGCGAACGTCGCCCAAGTCATTATCGACCAGTTCATCGTCAGTGGTTGGGCGAAGTGGCGGCAACGATCCGCGTTGGTGCTGCTCCTTCCCCACGGCTATGAGGGACAGGGCCCTGAGCACTCGAGCGCCCGCCTGGAGCGGTTCCTCCAGCTCGCTGCCGAGGACAATGTGCGGATTGCCAACTGCACCACGGCAGCCCAGTACTTCCACCTTCTCCGACGTCAGGCAGCCCTGCGAACCCTTGATCCGCGTCCTCTGATCGTGATGACGCCGAAGAGCTTGCTTCGGCATCCAAAGGCGATGTCTCCAGTGCGCGAACTCGCCGAGGGGGCGTTCCATCCGGTTCTCGACGACCCGACCGCTGCTGATCGCCGCAGCGATGTAACGCGGTTGATCTTCTGCAGCGGTAAGGTCTACGTCGATCTCGTGACAAGCCCGTTGTTCTCCGAAGCACGACATGTCGCAATCGTCCGCGTCGAGGAACTCTATCCGTTTCCTGAAGAGGAGCTCGCAACAGTCATCGCACGCTACCCCAATGCGCGCGATGTGGTGTGGCTCCAGGAAGAACCCAAGAACATGGGAGCATGGACGTTCGTGCAGCCGCGCTTGCAGCCACTGCTCGGCGACCGGACACTGCGTTACATTGGCCGACCGGAGCGTGCAAGTCCGGCCGAGGGACTTGCTGAAATGCACGAGCAGGAGCAGGCACGGATCGTTGCGGAGGCCTTCGCTGGCGTTCCCGAGCCAGCTCTACCGGCCTAAGTCGAACATGAGGGTGGACGATGGCGATCGAAGTGCGTGTGCCGCAGATGGGGGAGTCGATCGTCGAGGCCGTCATCGGCGCTTGGCGGAAGCGCGAGGGTGAACTGGTCGCGGTCGGTGACGTACTCGTCGAACTTGAGACAGAAAAAGTCAATGTTGAGGTCACTGCTGACCAGGCTGGAGTACTAGAGCGCATCCTGAAACGGGAGGGCGAAACCGTCACGGTCGGCGAAGTCATTGCACTGATCGCCGAAGCAGCCGAGGCCGCAGCGCCCACAGCCGGTGCCGCAGTCGCCACCGCCGCGCCGAGTCCCACGGCGGCAGCCGAAGTTCCGACCGCACCAGCGTCTGCTCCCGCACCCGTTACGCCGGGTGCAGCACCGATGGTTCGTGCCACGCCAGCTGTCCGCCGGCTCGCGGAGGAGTATGGGATCGACCTCGCAGAGGTGCCACCAAGTGGCGAAGGAGGACGAGTGACCCGCGAGGACGTGCTCCGGTACGTGGCCCAGCGACAGGCGGCCCCGCGCGCCGCCGATGGTGCGGCGGCACCCGCAGCTCCAACAGCTCCGTCAGCCGCACCAGTAACTCCTCCACCGGCCCCGCCGCCAGCTGCCCCTGAACTGCCGCCGCTCCTAATTGCGCCAGCGGGTCGCCGCGAGGAACGGATCCGTATGAGCCAGCGGCGCAAGACGATCGCCCGGCGGTTGGTCGAGGCTCAGCACACGGCCGCCATGCTCACGACCTTCAACGAGATTGACATGAGCGCGGTGATCGCACTGCGCAACCGCTGGCGACAGCAGTTCCGCGAACGCTACGGTGTCAGTCTCGGTTTTATGTCATTCTTCACGAAGGCTGTCGTCGGGGCACTGAAGGCGTTCCCGTTGCTCAACGCTGAAATCCAAGGTGACGAGATTGTCGTCAAGTACTACTACGACATTGGTATCGCTGTCGCGACTGACGAGGGCCTCGTAGTTCCTGTGGTACGCGACGCCGACCGGAAGTCGTTCGCCGAGATTGAGCGCGAGATCGAGGAGCTCGCCCGCAAGGCACGAGAGCGTCGGCTGACGCTGGAGGAACTGAGCGGCGGTACGTTCACGATCACCAACGGAGGGGTCTTCGGCTCTCTTCTGTCGACACCGATCCTGAATCCGCCGCAGGTCGGTATTCTCGGGATGCACAAAATCGAGGAACGACCTGTAGTCGTGAACGGCGAGATCGTGATCCGGCCGATGATGTACGTCGCGCTCACTTACGACCATCGCATCGTCGACGGGCGCGAGGCAGTGCTCTTCCTGGTTCGTGTCAAGGAGTTGATTGAGGATCCGGAGCGGCTGCTGCTCGAAGGATAAGCGTGGTGAGCGTCACCGAGCTCCGCTGGGCGACGACACCGAACGGCACAAAGCTCGCTTACGAGCGGCGGGTCGCTGCCGATGGTCCGCCACTCCTGGCACTGCATGGCATCCTAGTCGGGACGTCAAATTGGATCCATCAAGTGTTACGTCTCCCGCGTTTCCTGTGGCTGCTCCCGCATCTCCGGGGCCACGGGATGAGTCCTCCCCCAATGCCACGGCAGACAATCGAAGAAGCCGCGCTTGATGTCCTCAGCGTCCTGGATGCTGAACAGGTGGACCAAGCAGTTGTACTCGGTAACTCTTTAGGAGCGACGATCGCTCTCGCCTTAGCCCTGATGCGCCTCCAACGTGTCCACGCCCTTGTCCTGGTTGAACCCTCATTGCCTGCGCTTGCGGGCGAAGACGAACGTGAGCGCTTACGTCGGTCTGCCGAACTCACGCGCTCGCTCCTTGCCGCAGGAAAGGTTGACGATGCGCTCGCGCATTTCCTGGTTCCGCGACTCGGTGAGGACTGGATGCAAAAGGCGGGCCAGCGACGTCTCGAGGAATGGAGACGTAACGTCTTTAGCGCCCCCACATGGATCGACGCAGTCCTCGCATTCGATCCTGGTCCCGTCCCATTGGCCGCTCTTAACCGACCCACATTGCTGGTGTATGGAGCGAATACACAACCGGCGTATCGTCGCACGGTCTTCGCACTCTCTGAACTCCTCCCACAGGCTGAAATCGCCGAAATCCCACATGCTGGTCACGGTGCTCCCGTAGACAATCCAGAAGCCTTCAATGCAAGACTCCTCGATTTTCTTGGTCGCGTCAACTGGTTGCCGAATCAGCGATGAGTCATGGTTATTTGTTTCTGTTCCTTCCGCCTCGGTAGGCATCGCTCGAGGCGCGATATGTGCATTGGGGAACCGTGCTTTACAATGAACCGGTGTGGCAATGCGAGCCACAGCTGGGTTCTATCCGGCAGCGAACGCCGAACCGTGAGCGCAGCGGTGCGCCCAGCCTGCGCGGGAGCGAAGTCGCCGCGCACGATTCGCGTCGCCCGTCAGAGAGGAGTTCGGGAATGCCAGTACTTACTGGTGGCCAGGCGCTCGTTGCGCAGTTGCTTCGAGAGGGCGTCGAGGTAGTCTTCGGTCTTCCTGGTGTGCAGCTCGACTGGGCATTCGATGCACTCTACGAGGCACGCGACCACATCCGAGTCATCCACACTCGCCACGAACAAGCAACGAGCTACATGGCAGATGGGTATGCACGCTCGACTGGCAAGCTTGGGGTCTGCCTCGTCGTACCTGGTCCAGGCGTACTGAACGCGATGGCGGGTCTTGCAACCGCTTACGCCTGTAACTCGCGCGTCCTCTGTCTCACCGGTCAGATCCCGTCTGATCAGATCGACAAAGGCCGCGGCTTGCTGCACGAGATCCCGCACCAGCTTGAAGCGCTCCGCTCTGTCACCAAGTGGGCCGCAAGAGCTCTTCGCCCCGACGCAGTTCCGAGTCTTGTGCATGAAGCGTGCGTTCAACTGAAGTCCGGACGGCCTCGACCGGTCGCGTTGGAAATTCCACCTGACGTGCTGCAGAAGACTGCTGAAGTCGAGCTCCTCCCTCCCGCTCGTCCTGAGTTACCAGAACCTGACCCGGAACTCGTCGAAGAGGCTGCCCGACTACTTGGACAAGCACAGCACCCACTGATCTTCGCTGGAGGCGGCGTGCTTGTCGCCGAAGCGTGGGATGAACTTCGAGCAGTCGCTGAACTTCTTGAAGCACCCGTCGTCCTCACAATGGACGGGAAAGGGGCCCTCGACGACCGACACGACCTCGCACAGAACATGGTGGCAGCTCGTGAGCTGACTCCACAGGCCGATGTCATCCTCGTTGTCGGTACGCGCTTTTTGCAGCCCGCAACGTCCGACTGGGGACCACGTCAGCAAGCAGTCATTCAACTCGACATCGACCCTGAGGAGATCGGACGCAACTTTCCACCGACGATCGGGATTGTTGCCGATGCAAAGCGTGGACTCGCCGCTTTGCTCAACCGGCTACCGCTCTATAACCGCCGGCGAGAATCACGGCGTGCCGAGCTCCGCGCCCTGAAAGAGCGCATCTTCGATCTCCTCTGGGAGGTGCAACCACAAGCCTCCTACGCCATGGCCTTGCGAGAAGCACTCCCCGAAGAGGGTATCCTGGTCAGTGAGAGCACCCAAGTCGGCTACTGGACTTGGAACGCGTTTCCGGTCTACCGGCCGCGCACCTTCCTCACGTCGGGCTATCAGGGCACCTTGGGCTTCGGCTTTGCCACAGCTCTTGGAGCCAAGGCAGGACACCCGGATCGGCCAGTGCTGTCACTGAACGGTGATGGCGGATTCTTCTATAACCTGCCCGAGCTCGCCACCATGGTCCAGCATCGGCTCGACGTGATCACCGTCGTGTTCAACGATAACGCCTATGGCAACGTCCGACGGATCCAGAAGGAGCGTTTCGGTGGTCGCTTCATTGCATCGGATCTGTACAATCCTGACTTCGTTATGCTGGCGCAGAGTTTTGGGATTGAAGGAGTACGCGTCGGCACACCAGAGGCACTTCGCGATGTCGTCACCGATGCTGTGCGAGACCCACGCCCCATCCTCATCGAGGTACCTGTCGGCGAGATGCCAAGCATCTGGGGTATCGTGATGGCGGGACGACGTAGCTGATGCCAGTACTCGCGAGAAGCGTCGGCCGAAATAACATGTGGGGGCGAGGGTACACCCTCGCCCCTTTTCTTTTCCTCGCCTCGTTGGTCTTTCTGCTTCAGTACACCTTGATCGGCGGTGACACGCTTTGGAGCGGCAAGTAGAGGAGAATCAACGGGATATAGGCGATAGCCACCAAGACAACCGCGATCAAGAACCAGAATCCTATGCGGTCGAGCAGCGGCGACGTTTCTCTCGCCCCGAAGCGCATTTCGGCAATTGGGATTTCCAGCGGCTGGGTCAGTCGCCGGCCACCGAAAACCGTCCACAGTACGACAATAAAGTAGAGCAGACCACTGATCACCATCAGTGTCCCGCCGATCGCAGTCAACCAGTTGTCCAAACCTGCATGGATGAGATCCCGATAGGGGGCCTCACCGATGGACGAGCGTCGTGGCTCACCAAGGAGACCGGCAGCAATCTGCCCCCGTGCGAACAGAAGGACTCCCACAAACCACAGCCAGGCCTGGGCGAGCGCAAGGCGTCGCCCCATAAGCTCACGACCAGTGAGGTAGGGGATCAACCAGTAACTGATACCGATGAACGAGAGGGCGACCGCGGTCCCAACCGTCATGTGGAAGTGGCCTGGGACGAACGAGGTGTTGTGAACGACGTTATTCAAGTTGTAGCTGGCATTCACAATACCGGTCGCTCCACCGAGGATGAAAACCAACATGGCAAGGAGTTGTGCCGTCACACTCGGATCACCCCAAGGGAGCTTCCAAATCCATCCCAAGAGTCCGCGGCCACCGCGCGCTCGCCCGCCATCCTCGAGTGCTGCCATGACGGTAAATGCTGTCATCAGACTGGGGAAGACAACCGAAAAGGTTGTAAAGAGATGCACGACCTTCATCACCGTCGGAATACCCGGATCGACGTACTGGTGGTGGAGACCGGTCGGAACCGAAAAGACGAGAAGGAGGATGAACGCCAACCGGACGAGACTATCGCTGAAGACTCGTCCGCCGACCTGGCGCGGAACAAGCAAGTACCAGGAGATGTACGCTGGCATCAGCCAAAAATAGACGATCGGGTGCCCCGTATACCAAAACAGGATACGGTTGAACTGCGGATCGGTTGTCTTCAACCATCCAAGCGACCACGGGAGGAGGAAGAACACAACCAGCACGACCACACCGACGGTGGCTAACGCCCACATCACGTAGGTCACGACACCGACAAAGCCGAGTAACGGTGTCCGCTCACCAGGATGCTCCCGTTGCCAGGCGCGACGTGTCAGCACCAGATTGAGCGCCGTGAGTAAGGTGGAAATGACCAGCAGCGCTGCCCCGAGATAGAAGAGCGAACTCGCACGCAGCGGCGCATAGAAGGTAAAAAGAACCGTCGCCTGGTTTGTTAGGATTGCATATGCAGCGAGCAGTGTCCCCACCAGCATCGTCCAGAAGGCACCCTGAACGAGGAACGTGCTGGCGAGTGGTCGCTCGAAACCCCGGATTGCTAACAGCGAGACGAACGCATTGCTGAAGCTAAACGTGAAGAGAAATGCCAGGAGCACTCCATGGATGGTCAATCCCTGATAATACGTCTGCATCAGCATCGCCTTGTACATCACGATGCCGATGCGGTCGAGCGCCTGCATCAATCCCATGATTCCGCCGATGGCTAGCCCGATAAGCGCCAGCACCAGCTGTCCTTTAATCGGCCACAGCTGCTCCGCCAAGAACATCCCCTCTCGGGCAATCGCTCCTCCACCGGCGAGCGTCTGTGGACGGGCTGTTGCGCTCATCGCACCACCACCTTCCCGAACATCTGGTGATGTCCGAAGCCACAATACTCGTGGCAGACCCACAAGTACTCGCCAGGTCGATCGAATCGCGCCGTCACTTGCGCGATCTGCCCCGGAATCACCATGACGTTGGCGTTTGTTCCGGTCAGGACGAAGCCGTGGATCACGTCTGGAGTTGCCAGAGTAAAGGTGACGGTCGAGCCAACCGGAACCTCGATCTGGTTCGGTTGGAACTGCCAGGCACGCGCGATGACGACAGCCTCGTACTTGCCGCCCCCGAGATCACGAAGTCCTGGTTGATCAAACGGCGGTGTCGTTGTAAGCGTCCTGGGATCGACTCGTCCCGCGGGGGAGGGAACATGAACTCCCGCAACCAGTGCCCCTATCGCGATACCGACAATGCCGAGGACGAGCAAAAGCGCTGCGAGGATCATGAAAAACCGTTCGTACGCCTCGATGCGCATGCCCTACCCCCTCCCCAGCATGTCGAAATAGACTGTCAGCCAAATGCCGACAATCACGATCAGCATCAGGAGTGTCAGGAAGAGAGTCCCCACCGGATGCTCTTCCGGCCGCTCACCGCGCTGTTCCACTCTCGACATGTTCCTCGCTCCTCCCTAGTCGGTCCCCTGCCTCCTCTTCGTCGCTCTCTGGTCGCTCCCGCTTCACCTCCTCGCGTCCGCTCACCTGCATCAGCACCCACCTCGCAAGGAGCAGCGTCACGAACACCCCACCGATACCCAGCACCAGCCCCACCCAGTCTCGTCCTGTCCCGAACCCCCCAACAACTCGGTTAAAACTCGACCAGAACACCATGGCGCTGGCTCCACCGACGACCAAGAGTGCGAGCCAGGCAGCAAAGAACGACCAACGCATAAATACCCTCCTCCTGTAGTCTATGCCGGAGCCAGAGGACGAATCTGCGACATGTTGACAGAATAGGTTACATTGGCGTGACAAATGCTCGGATCCACGGATATTTTTCACGAGTCAATTGCACTCCACCGAGTTATGGATCCTCGAGAGGCGGAAACGGTACACTACCGGGAGTGCTCTGCACGCCCTTCGATGACCGGGAGAACAAAAACCATGCCCGCGACGATCGAGGTCAGAGGTTTGGTCAAGCGGTACGGCGCAATCACTGCTGTCGACGGGATCGACTTCACCGTGGACCGTGGGGAGTTCTTCGGCTTCCTGGGACCAAACGGCGCTGGCAAGACGACGACAATCAACGTGCTCTGTACACTTGCCCGGCCAACCGCCGGTTCGGTTCGCGTCGCGGGCCACGATGTGGTACGGGAGCCGCATTTGGTGCGGCAGCGCATCGGAATCATCTTCCAAGATCCGAGTCTTGACACGCAGTTGACCGCATGGGAAAACCTCGCACTGCACGCACGCGTCTATGGCATCCCCAGCAGCTCCTGGCGTCCGCGGGCTGAGGAACTCCTACGGATGGTCGAGCTTTGGGAAAGACGGAATTCGCTTGTCCGCACGTTTTCCGGCGGCATGAAACGCCGCCTGGAGATTGTTCGTGGTCTCCTTCACGCGCCAGAGATCCTGTTTCTCGACGAACCGACGCTCGGTCTGGATCCCCAGACACGGCGCCAAATTTGGGTGTATCTCGCCGAACTTCGTCGCCAAACTGGTGTGACGCTCTTCCTGACCACTCACTACCTCGAAGAAGCCGAACAGTGTGACCGGGTCGCAATCATCGATCACGGTCGTATCATCGCGCTTGATGCCCCGGAACGCCTCAAAGCTCGTGTGGGGCGCGATATCATCCTGCTGTCCACTGAAGACAATACGCGAGCGGTACAAGAGCTCAAGGAACGCTTTGGCCTCGTTCCGATGGTCGTCGACGGTACAGTGCGAATCGAGGCCGAACGTGGCGACGAGCTGATTCCCCAGCTCGTCCGGCAACTCACCGTTCCAATCCGTTCCGTCAGCTTGCGTCGTCCGAGTCTGGACGACGTCTTCCTCGCGCTGACCGGCCGGCAGATCCGTGATGAGGAAGCCTCCGATCTCGACCTCATGCGAGAGCGGATGCGAGTACGACACTGACGCACGGGGGATTCTGTGGCAACTATCGAGGTTGTGGAAAGACTGCGACCACCTTCAGCAGTGATGCGTGCGCTCATCGGTATCTTCACACTCTGGCAGCGTGACCTTCTTCGCTACTGGCGTGACCGCACGCGCATCGCAGGGGGTCTTGCCCAACCGCTGCTCTTCCTCATCATCTTCGGCGCTGGCCTCTCGCCCTGGATGGGAACACTCGGTGGAGCAACCGTTGGACCGGACTATCTTCAGTTCCTCTACCCCGGTATCATTGGCATGTCTGTCCTCTTCTCCTCCATTTTCAGCGCGGTTTCAGTCGTTTGGGACCGCGAGTTTGGCTTCCTGAAGGAACTGCTTGTCGCGCCGATCCCTCGCTGGGCCATCGTTATCGGTAAGGCCCTCGGTGGAAGTACGACCTCGATGCTGCAGGGGCTCTTGCTCCTTCTGCTGGCTCCCCTCATCGGCGTTCGTTTGCAGCTTGGGACGATCCTGCTTCTTATCCCCCTGCTCTTTCTTCTTGCATTCTCGCTTTCCAGCATTGGGCTTGTGATTGCCGCTCGGATGCGCTCGACAGAGGGATTTGGCTTGGTCATGAATTTCCTTGTCACGCCGCTCTTGTTCCTCTCCGGGGCACTGTATCCACTCAACAACCTGCCCACATGGCTTACCGTGCTGACGCGGATCGATCCGGTCACGTATGGCATCGACGCCATTCGTCGTGTCGTGCTCAGTTCGGCCGGTGTGCCTCAGCCAGTCATCGACCAACTCGGGGTCACCCTCTTCGGCCATCCGTTACACCCCTTGTTAGATGCAGCAATCGTCCTCATCTTGGGCATCTTCCTCATCGTGCTGGCTGCACGCCAATTCGCACGTCCGGACTGAGAGGAGGGACGGTAATGCTCTATACAGGAAAGGGTGACCAGGGATACACCGATCTCCTCGGCGGGCGCGTGCCAAAGTACGCACCTCGCCCCGAGACGTTCGGAACGCTTGATGAGGCAACCTCCGCAATCGGGATCGCACGTGCTGTCGCGCAGACCGAGGAGACGAAACAGGCACTCGTCCGTGTCCAGCGCGATCTCTATCTCATGATGGCCGAGCTTGCCTTCGCTCCAGGAGTCGAACAGCAGAAATACCACATTACCGAGGAGCACGTGCGAAGACTAGAGGAAACGATCGATCGTATCGGCGCGCTCGTCCCGATCGGCCGACACTTCGTCTTGCCTGGCGACACGCTACAAGGTGCGACGCTTGACTTCGCACGCACAGTGGTGCGCCGTGCCGAGCGGCTCGTTGCGCGCCTCTACCATGACGGTGATGTGCACAACGAGCAGCTCCTCGCCTACTTGAATCGCCTCTCCTCACTACTCTTTGTGCTGGCGCGATACGAAGACCACCACGCTGGAGTCACACCGACGCCAGCGAAGGAGCCATGAATCGCCCTACTCACCCGCGCAGGCGCTCTAAGCTGAGTTCTTCGGCCAAGCGGCTCGGCTTGGGATCGGTCTGCCCGGCGTACTTGTTCCCGCGCTTCAGGCGATAGGGAACCATCGCGGGCGATGTCAACTGCTCGAACGTGAACGAACAGATCCGCATGCCGGGATAGAGCGCCACGGCCATCCGTCCCAGGTTAGAGAGCTCCATGGTCGCCGTCCCGGCCCACCCTGGCTCGAACAACGCCGCGGTGCTATGCACCGTGATGCCGAGACGAGCGATGCTGGACCGTCCCTCCAACCGTCCAACCAGATCGTCAGCGAGCTCGATGTACTCGAGTGTCGAGGCTAAAGCAAAGTCACCTGCCTGCATGATGAACGGTTCGCCATCGGGAACCACGATCGTCCGCATCGCATCTCCAATTGACTGCGGCTGCCGCGGATCGATATACGAGAACCGGGAATGCTCGAAGACCATGAAAGTGTTCCCGAGGCGCAGGTCAATCGAGCAAGCTCCGAGCTGTGTCTCCAGATCGGGCTCCGGGGTGATCTTGATACGTCCACTCTTGAGCGCCGCGATGATATCCCGATCGGAAAGGATCATGCTCGCCCCCTGTTTAACACCCACCACGTCGCAGAACCGACGTACGGACGTGAGTATGATGTCGCCGGACACGAGTCGTCAACCGCTGTCCGCCTGCCGCTGCCGAGTAGCCGTACGTTGTTATACTCCTCCGCGGCGCGCCGGCGCCCCAAGACCCGGAAGGGAACGCAATGTCGACGACCGAACCACCAGAAGGAACACCGGCCCAGCCCTTCGTCCGCCTTACGGCCCGTGAACTCCGGGCTGCTCGCCACGGATACGCTGATCACGAGGCAGCATTTCCGGACAGTACTCCGCCACCGACGCGGTCTCGTCGCTCACCGCTGCGTCTTCTGGCCGTCACACTCGTGCTCGTCTTGACCGCAGGCCTGCTCGCCTATTTCGGCCCTCTTGCTTGGGCTACCTGGCGAGCTTACCAGCGAGTCTTCGTCACACCAGTGCCACGTGCAACGGTGGTCATCAATGAGCAGGGTACGCCAGAAGTCGTTCTGCTCACCGCCGATGACCCCGCGATCCAGCTCCCAAACTGGGATAAGAAAGATCGTATCAATGTGCTCTTACTCGGCGTTGACCGCCGTGAAGCGGAAGACGTTCCCCGATCCGATACCATCATCATTGTCACGATCGATCCACTCACTAAGGACGTTGGCATGCTCTCCATTCCGCGCGATCTTCTGGTAACAATCCCTGGCTACGGCCAAGAAAAGATCAACGCTGCTTATGCCCTCGGCGCAAACTCCCCTATCACCGGACCAGGACTCGTTCGCGCAACCATCGAATATAACTTTGGGATCCCTATCCACTACTACGCTGAGGTCGACTTCGAGGGCTTCGTCCGGATCGTCGATACAATAGGCGGCGTCGTGGTCGACGTTCCCGCACCGATTAAGGATGACGAGTATCCGGGAGAGGACTACAACTACACGCGCATCTACTTCGCACCCGGCCTTCAGCGCATGGATGGACGCACCGCCCTTCGCTACGTGCGCACTCGTCACGACGACAACGATTTCGCACGAGGCTATCGCCAGCAACAGGTGCTGCGTGCCCTCCGAGAGCAAGGTCTCCGACTCGATCTCATCCGCAAGGCACCGCAACTTGTTGACTCGCTTGGCGATACGGTCCGAACGGACCTAAGCCCGGCGCAGGTGCTCGCGCTGGCGAAGCTGGGTACAGAAATCCCACGAGATCGTATCCGCTCCTACACACTCCTCCCAGCAACAACGAGCTATTGGGAGCCTGGACAGCCCTTCTATCTCATACCGGATTGGAACGCAATTCAGGCAATCCTCGACGAGATGTTCCCACCACGTGAAGGGCAGCCGCGACCACAGGTCCGCGCAACTACGCCCGGCGTGCCTGCACAGCCAGTCGCGCCCGAACTCGCCGAACCAGTTGAGACGCCACCACCTGAATTGATTGAATCCCCGACACCCGAACCCGAGCCGACACCAACACCCGTGATGCTCGAGACCCCAACGCCCGAGCCTACTCCCACACTCCCGACGCCAACTGTCGAGCCGACTGCGCTCCCAACCCAGGAGCCAACCCCCGGGCCAACGGCTACTCCGGAGCCGACGCTCGAGCCGATCCCCACCCCGACAGCGTCTTCATAGAGCCTCGGGTCACATCACTTCTGGGGCAGCGATACCAAGCAGCGCGAGGCCGTTGGCAAGCGTCTGTCGCACGGCCGCCACCATCGCGAGCCGAGCCGAGCGTTGCGGCTCCGGTGCCTGTAACACCGGGCAAACGCGATAGAACTCATTAAAGCGCTTCGCGAGCTCGTAGACGAAGTTCGCGATGACAAGTGGCTTGTATTCGTCCGCCGCGCGCTGCACCTCGTCCGGGAAGAGTGCGATTTGCTCGATAAGGTCTATCTCCTCCCGCGTCAGATCCTCAAGGGCATACGGTCCTTCCGGAAGCGCATCGACCTTCTCCAGAATCCGGCACGCCCGAGCGTGCGCGTACTGGATGTACGGCGCGGCATGCCCCTCAAATGACAGTGCTTCCTCGATGTCGAAAACGATCACGCGGTTGTTGTCACGTGAAAGCATCCCGTACTTCAGGCTCCCCAACCCGACCTGGCGCGCGACTGCAGCTTTCGTGTCCGGCGGGAGGCTCGGGTTCTTCTCCTCGATGATCTCCAGCGCCCGCTCAAGGACTTGACGCGCCACGTCCTCGTACAGCACCACGTTGCCCAACCGGCTGCTCATCGCACCGCTTGGCAGCATGACGGTTTCATATGCCAGGTGGTAGCACTTCGACGCCTGCTGGAAACCCCACAGTTCCATCACTTTGAAGATCTGCTGCAGGTACAACGTCTGTCGGACGTCCACCACCCAGATCGCCCGATCTACATGGTATTGCTCGAATTTCCGTTTTGTCAGAGCGAGATCTTTCGTGGAATAGAGCGTTGTGCCATCCGAGCGTAGGATGGGCAGCGTCCGGTACGTTTCCTTCTCCAACCCAAGCTTCTCGTCGATCTTGACGACTGGCAGACCATCGCTGATCTCAGCAATCCCGCGCTCCAGGAGCTCGCGGACGATTTGCCGCCCTTCCTCCTCGACTTCACTCTCGAAGAACCACACATCAAAGTGGACGTCCAGCTCGTCGTAGATCCGATAGAACTCCTCCATACTCCAGGCACGGGTCTCTTCCCAGAGCTGGACGAACTCCGGATCTTTGCGTTCCCAGCGCTGGAACGTCTCTCGAACCTCGCGCTCCCATTGCGGAACGTGTGGCCACCAGTCTAACGTCGCCGCCAGCCGACGCCAGCGCTCATACCACTCTTCGAGCTGGCGAACGCGCTGGATTGTCTTGTCCTCGCGGTCTTGCTCCGCAGCAGCACGCGCCTCCGCCAACTCATGCTCCAACTGCCGACCGACGATCGGCCAGAACTTCACGATCGTTTGTTCATCGTAGAACGCGTCTGGCTTAATCTCCCGCCCGTGTGCAATCTGGCCCAGAAGATACGCAATGTCCTCCCCAACCTTATGCTCGCGCCAAAGTTCCTTCAGCATCCGGTCGATAGCTTGCACGAAAACAGGGTCCGCCTGCGCAAGTTCGTTAAGCAGCTCGACGACGTCTTGCCGATAGCTCAGCCGCCGATCAGCCTCGGCGTAAATCTCACCGAGCCAGCGTCCTCGCTGCTCACGGGGCGGCTCCTCTCCGCGATGGAAGCGCAGATAACACCACAAGCACTTAATAACATGCAGGCCGATGTCACCAATGTAGTTCGCTTCGAGGACATCGAAGCCAGCAAAGCGTAAAATCCGGCTCAGTGCGTTTCCAAGACAGACGTTCCGGAGGTGCCCCACGTGGAATGCTTTGTGTGTATTGGGCTGGGAATACTCCACCATGACTCGTTCGCCACGCGGAGCTCCTCGTCCGTAGTCCGGTCCAGCGGCCAAGACTGCCCGCAGAACCTCATTGGCGAAACGAGCGGTGTCATACACGATATTCAAGTACCCGTTGACCGCCTCCACCCGCGCAAAGTCACCGCGGGCCGAAAGCCAGGTCGCGAGCTCCTCGGCAATCGCCTGAGCCCGTTCACGCACGCGCTCTTGGACTAGGCGCTTGGCTTCCTTCTTAGAAAGACCAACCGTTGCCGCCTCAAGTTCCTCAGCAAGTTGCTCGTTGGCAATCTGGTAACACACGGTCGTCGACGTGCCCCACACGCCTGGGAACGGAATCGGCCGCATCTCCAGCGCACGTCGACCGTACCCAAGGGCTTCCAAGGCTGTGTTGATCAGTTCTGCTGCTCGTTCCGCTTCGCGTTTAAACATCGTGCCTCCGTGTCGTCAATGTGTGCTATGCCCTCCAGCGAGCGTCGGCTGACACGCGGTGGTCTCAGGATCGCGGTATCCACGTCGTTCTGCCCAGTAGCGGTTGGCGCGATGCAAGCTCTCAAATGTTCCGGCATCGCTCCAGAATCCCTTGAGCTCCACCCACCGCAACAATCCGAGCTCCAGGTAACGATTGTTCACGTCGGTGATCTCGAGCTCACCGCGCGGCGAGGGTTCCAGTTCCCGGATGAAATCGAAGACCCGACTGTCGTAAAGGTACAGCCCGGTGACCGCATACGGGCTCTTCGGTTCCTTCGGCTTCTCCTCAATCCGAACGATCCGCGTCGGATCATCCGGATCGAACACCGGACAACCGAAGCGATGTGGGTCAGGAACTCGCGCGAGGAAGATTAACGCGCCGCCGGTAAAACTCTCGACTGCTGGGCGGATATCCGCATCAGTCGTATTATCGCCTAAAATAACGCAGATATGCTCACCGTCAGCGAACTCCTCACAAAGACTCAAGGCGTCCGCAATCCCACGTTCTTCTTCCTGGTATGCATATTCAAGGTGACGGACGCCAAGATGGCGCCCGTTACGCAAGACACGGAGAAAGTCCCCCGCATGCGGCCCACCTGTTACTACCATGATCTCGTCAATACCAGCCTTCACCAGGGTTTGAATCGGGTAGTAGATCATCGGCTGGTCGTAGACGGGCAAGAGGTGCTTGTTCGTCGCGAACGTCAATGGATAGAGCCGCGTTCCCAAGCCCCCTGCGAGGACGACCCCCTTCATGCGTCCCCCCTGTCGCGTGCCCGCCCTGTGCTCAGCAACGCTTCCTGGGCACAGTGCTTGCTCCTAGTATAACGACCGGCCCTCTATGCCCTGCTTTCTCGCCCTTTCGAGCACTCATGCGGTCCGCAGCTCGTTCTGACGCAACGGCAGCTTTTGTGCAACTTGTGTCAGTCGGCGTCACTCATCTGGATACCTGAGGCTTAAGGCCATCACGGCGTATACCAGCCTAGGAAGCTTGCCAAGCGGCCCTCATCTGGCCTCGTTTTCCACCTTCGCTTGGCCGCCCGGGACCTGGTACGAGCCAAGACTGAAGGGAAATCAGAGTTCCGGTTTGTCCGGTAGACCGAGATCGAGCTGTCAAAGGAACCGGGGAGCCAAGATCAACACATACGCTCAACCGCCAACACGACTAGGTACGGAACAAGCATTCCTCACGTGCCGCTCTGATGCGAGGCTCGTCCGCGCGGACTCAAGCCACCCCTGGTGACAAGCGTCGTAGTCTCGCTCTCCAAAGGTCGATTCGCCCCTTGACACGCTGGCGTCACACGACTACCGTGGAGGCGATGGCGTGCCCCGGGAGCTCGGGTGAACCGGGCTGAGAGGGCGGCTGAGGATCCCGCCGCCGACCGGTAACGACCTGATCTGGGTAATACCAGCGAAGGGAGGCCGCAGTTCCGCAAGTCACCCCCACCCAGAATCGCCAGCCCATTCGAGACGGGTCGTTCGGAGGTGAGATGATGTCCACCACCCTCCTCGATGAGCTCTTAACCGAAGCGCGCCCCATCTGGGAGGCCATGACAGCACATCCGTTTCTCCGTGAACTTGCCACCGGTCGTCTTCCCCGTGAACGCTTCGACTTTTGGGTGCAGCAAGACTACCGGTTCGTCCAGGACGGTCTGCGTTTCCTCGCACTACTCATCGCCCGCGCACCGGACGAAGAACTCCGCCGCGGCCTCCTGGATGCAGCTGTTGCCTTCCGCAACGAACTCACCATCTTCGAGGATTACGCTCGTCAACGAGGGCTGCAGCTCGAGGTCGAGCCTACTCCGGTGTGCCTCGGTTATACCAGCTTCCTTCTCGCTACTGCGGCGACCGGCTCGCTCGGGGAGACGCTCGCGGTCCTGTGGGGAGCTGAAAAGGCGTACTACGACGCCTGGTCCACTGTCCGGCAAGCACTCGGCCTCGCGGAACCCTACGCACGCTGGATCGAGAACTGGACAAGCCCACAGTTCGCCGCGTGGGTCGATTGGCTCGGAGCACAGCTTGTCCGCTGGTCGAGCAGCGCCGAGTATCCGGCACTTCGCCGAGCCTTCCTCGCTACAGCACGCTATGAGTACCTGTTTTGGGACATGGTCTATACCGGCACGACATGGCCGATCTGAACGGGAAGGAGTCATCGATGCCTCGCTTTACTGAAGAACTCTGGAACTCAATCGCCGACATCTTCGCAGCCATCCTCGCGCATCCTTTCGTTCGCGGCCTGACGGATGGCACACTTCCTGAAGATGCATTTCGCTATTATGTTGTTCAAGACGCCCTGTACTTACGGGACTATGCACGCTGTCTGGCTCTCGCAGCAGCCAAGTCACCGCGCGATCCTTGGTGTGAACTCTTTGCGGATCACGCCAAAGTTGCGTTGGTCGTGGAACGCTCGCTCCATGACAGTTTCTTCCGCGAATGGGGACTCTCGCCGGAAGAGATCGCTGCAACTCCATATGCGCCCACAAACTTAGCCTACACCTCGTATCTCCTTCGCATTGCCTATGATCGCCCCTTCGAGGAGCTCCTTGGAGCAGTCCTGCCGTGCTACTGGATCTACTGGGAAGTGGGAAAACACCTGGAGAAAGCGGGCTCTCCGAATCCACTCTATCAGCGCTGGATCGCGACCTATGCGTCCGAGGAGTATGCCCAGGTCGTGCGGGCGGTCATCGACGTGACCGACGAAGCAGCGGCGGATCTCCCCGAGGGACGTCGCGCGGCCGTCCGCGCGCACTTTGTGACCACGTCACGGTACGAATGGATGTTCTGGGACGCTGCCTGGCGCATGGAGTCCTGGCCGGTCTGAGGCGTCGCGCTGGTTCAAAACCGCGTGAGGATAGCCGTGGGCACGTTCCCGTGGGCACGTTCCGCGCGCTGCAACCGTTGTCCTGAGAAGGATGACCGCACGCCGCTGACCGTGAATTGCCCGATAGAGGCCCTGAAGCACGTGATGCCAACGACACCATATCACAAGCGGTGAAGAGGACAGGTGGATACGCAGACGCGGAATACTTGGGAGCCTCGTTGGCTCCAAGACTCCTCGCCGCGGACGTTGACGTTACGTAACGGCGTCTACCTGCCCAGCCACTCGTCCTTCTCGCCCACCCTTCTTTTCAAACACACGCACATGCGCCGAGCTCCAGATACCTTTCGAGCACTCGCCACCGCAGCCCCGTGCCGAACGATGCTGAGGAAGTGCCAGTAGCATCACAAGGTCATTGCATGGAGACATCCTCATCCGCGCCAACGACTCGCGATCGCCTGACCCAGAAGGCCACACCTCAACTGGCACTGAACTCCGTCGCACCAGAGGGTGCTTGACATGCCCCTGGTCGCTCTCTAGAATGAATCCCGAGTGATTTACTCGGATTTGGTCGCCGGCGACCGGATCGGGGAACTGCAGAGCGGAGAGGACGCGTTCCAAAGGAAGGGACGAAGGCGTGGGTGTGACAAGGATCCCCATTCGGTCGATGCTTGTTTGTGGAATTTTGGCGCTTGTTCTCGCGGCTTGTATCTCATCCGACGAGACAGTTCCTAGCACCCAACCAGCAAGCCAGTCACCGGTCACGACTGCTCCAACAGCCTCGCCCGACCTCAGTCATACAGCGACTTCGCGTGAGGATGAAAGCGAGCTCGTCGCCACGCTCTATGAGATGCTGGGTCACTTAGAAGCCAGCCGGGCCAACCTCGAGCGAGGGAACTGGACACTCGTCCAAGCGCATGCGGCTCATCCGACCGCCGAATACTGGGCTAGCGTCGAAGCGGCCCTTACGGCTCGTAACCTCGCCAGCGTCCGCGGAGCGCTGGATGACTACCTGGAGGCGGCGAAGCAGCAGGCCAATGACGCCGCATCACGAAATGACACAGCACGCCAAGCGGTCCAAAATGTGATCCGAACTATCGTCGATGAATCTCCAGAACCAAGTGTGACGCGTGCTGCAGCACTGGCGCTTCTGGCAGAGTCTATCGCCACCGAGTTCTCTGAGGGTGTTGAGAACGGGCGGATCGTGAATGTCGAGGAGTTTCAGGACTCCTGGGGATTCTTTCACGTTTTGCGTAGCGAGCTTCCAATCGTGCTCTCGACCGCACCAGCAAGTGGGCAAGGTGCAATAACTGAAGCACAGGAAGACCTGGAGGCACTGGCTCAGACGACCTTCGCACAGTTCTCCGATACTCCGGGAGCGAAGATTCCCGAAGCTGATACGGCCCGCGAGCGACTGCAACACCTGGCAAGTGAACTGCGCGATGCCTTCGGCATCAGTGCTTCAGCGACATCGTCAACCGAAGAGCAGCTCGCCAAGATTCGCGACATGCTCGCAGCCGCGTTACAGGCCTACCGCGCCGGCGATACTGACCGAGCCTACGAAGAAGCGGCCAACGCTTACCTGGAGGGGTTCGAAGCACTCGAACCAGCATTGCTGGAGCGCGGGCATCGCGAACTCGTCGAACAGCTCGAAAGGGACTTCAAGGCGATCCGCGACGCGATCCGCGCAGGGCGCCCGGCGGGCGAAGTCGAGCAGCTCATCCGCAACGTGGAGAGCGCGCTCGAGGAGGTTGAGGAGGTGCTCCGGTGACCGTCGCTCCGCGGCGCCAATTGGCAAGGCTTGGATGGTTCGTCACGCTACTCACCGTACTGGTTACGCTCGCCGCACCGCGCGCTGTCGCCGAATCTCCTTCGCCGAGTGTCACCGTGCAGCAAGAATTGACGGCGATTCGCCAATTAATGCAGGACAGCCAGAACGCCTACCAGGCAGGAGACCGCGAGCGCGCTCTTCGTCTTGCCCGGCAGGCATACCTTGACCATTTTGAGCTTGTCGAAATCCCACTCCGAGTTGCCGATCCCAACTTTACGTTCGCGATGGAAGTCAAGTTCGCTCAATGGCGGCAACTCATCGAACGCGGGGCACCATCTTCCGAAATCGAACGGCTTCTCCTGGACATCGAGAGCGGGCTTGTGGAGGTCGAGCGGCTCGTCGGAGGTCCTGGTCTTGCTGCACCCCTCTTCGTCGGGCTTGCCTCCTTTTCTATTCTGTTTCGCGAAGGGATCGAAGCGATTCTCGTTATCGCCGCCTTGCTTGGCTATTTGGGCACCCATCAGCCGCGTCTTCGCCGTCCCCTCTGGATCGGAGTCACTCTTGCGATCCCTGCCAGTCTCTTCACCTGGCTGGCTCTCGTTGTGGTCCTGCAGGTGGTTCCGGTCGGTCGAGAACTCTTAGAGATTGGAATGTCACTCTTGGCGGTGGTGCTGATGATCTCGATCAGCCTCTGGCTATTGCGCCGGATTGACACCCGCCGTTGGATGGAATACCTCCGAGGGCACGCGTGGGAGGCGATCGCAACAGGTAAGGCATCAGCGGTCGCGCTCCTGGGCTTCACCGCCGTTTACCGTGAAGGCGCGGAGACAGCGGTGCTGTACCAGTCGCTCGTGCTCATGGCTCGACGACTGGAGTTTTGGGTTCTGCTGGGTATCCTCTTGGCTGCGGTTGTTCTGGTGGCCTTGGGATGGGCGATCATCGGTCTTGGAAGACGGCTCCCCTTGCGTGCCTTCCTCTCCATTGCAATTCTGATCATTATGATCTTGTCCCTCGCAATCTTGGGTCACGCTGTGTGGGAACTTCAAATGATCGGCTATCTCCCGATCTCAGTTATCCAGCTACCCAATCTGAATCGCAGTCTCCTTGACCTTATGGGCCTCCATCCGACCCGAGAGGTTCTCCTGACACAGGCGACACTCGCCGCTGCCTATCTGATCGCGTGGGGCTGGGCCGGTTGGTCCTGGTACCGATCAGCACCAGCAAGACGTGCGCTCAGTGCAACTGATCGAGGGAGGGGGATCGCGTGATCCGCATCGGCATCGATGTCGGCGGTACGTTCACGAAGGCGGTTGCGCTCCATCAGGAGACCGGCGAGCTGCTCACCCACGTTACCGTCCCAACCACGCATCGCGCCAAACACGGTGTCGCGGCCGGAGCTGTCCAGGCCTTGCAGACGCTGATCGACCAAGCTGGTATCCCGCCGGAAACGATCCGCGTGGTCACGCTCAGCACAACCCAAGCGGTCAATGCACTGCTCGAAGGGGACGTTGTACCGGTCGGGATTCTCGCGATCGGCCCACGCGCTGAGCGGCGGCAGACACAACAGCGCACGCGTCTGGAACAGATTGAACTCGCGCCCGGACGCACACTCACACTCCATTACACCTACCTTGATCGCGAGGCAGCTAGCCCTGACACGGTGCGGGCTACACTCGAGACGCTGCACCGATCTGGAGTTGGTGCCGTTGCGATTTCGGCTGCCTACGCCGTCGAAGACCCAGAGCCGGAGCGTCTCGCGCTTGCCATAGCCGGCGAACTCGGTCTTCCTGCCACAGCGGGCCATCAGCTGACCGGCCTCTATGGTCTGGAAGTTCGTACGGTGACGGCAGCGATCAACGCGAGTATTCTGCCGCGCATGCGTGAAACAACACAGTGGGTACGCGCGGCATTGCGCGAAGCCGGAATCCTCGCCCCCGCTATGATCTTGACGGGCGACCTGAGCGTTGCCCCGATCGATCAACTTGCTGAACTTCCAGCAGCAAGCATGCTGTCTGGCCCAGCCGCAAGTGTCGCAGGCGCGCTACGGGGACATCCGACCGTCGATGCACTCTTTGTCGAGGTCGGTGGCACAAGTACGAACCTGGGCGTGATTCGCGATGGCCGCCCAGCGCTGCGCTACGTGCGCATTATGCAACACCCAACCTGCCTGCGCTCTGTCGACGTCCATGTCGCAGGGCTCGGCGGCGGTTCACTGATCCGCGTCGAGCGGGGCCGAATCATCGGCATTGGTCCACGGAGCGCTCACATTGCTGGCCTACCCTATGTCAGTTTCACCAGCGATCTCGAGCCACCCTTTATGATCACCACGATCGCACCGCAACCGGGAGACACTCCCGATTACGTTGTGGTCCGCGATCGGAACGGGCGAACTGCCGCTTTAACACTGACGGATGCGGCGAATGCACTCGGATTGCTCGCGCCGCACGACTACGCCTTTGGTGACCGTGAGCGCGCCCGCGCCGCGTTCCAACCGCTCGCTGACCTGCTCGGACGCACGGTGGACGAGACTGCACGGGAAGTCTTGGTACGCGCGGTCGATACACTCGTCCCGCTGGCACGTGAACTGATACAGGACTATGAGCTGCGGGAGCCACAACTGATCGGCCTTGGGGGCGGTGCTGGTGTGCTTGCACCGGCACTGGCCCAAAGACTCCAACTTCCCCTCATGATCGCGCAACACGCCGAGGTCATGGCCTCGATCGGCGCGGCGACCACGCCGCTGAATGTGATCGAGGAGGTGCATATCCGTTCCGGATCCGAGCTCCTCGCTGCCATCGAGCGTGTCGAGCGCCGTCTCGTTGCTCTCGGTGCAGATCGACGCAGCGTGCAAGTCGTCGTCGAGCCGATACCGGAAAGGCAGGCCTCACGTATTCGCGCCACGGCCTTTCAGGAGCCATCGACGAGTTCTACCGAGATACGGATCAGTCGCGCCGAGGCCCTGGAACTGGCGGCACAAGCCCTAGGGGTTCCGTCGCACTGCGTCGAACTCCAGTTTGAAAACGCATTCTACCGCGTCTTCACGGCCGTCGTGCGTAGTGGGATCGGTCCCTTCCGGCGTGAGCGCCGGCCACTCGTCGTGGTCGATAGTACCGGTACAATCTGCTTCCGCGCTGCAGATGGCTGGTGCCGCGCGCTTCGTAGCGCTGCAGAACTTTCGCTCTCGGCCCCAACTGGGGGATGTGCCTGTGCCATTGTCGGCTCTCGCTGTCTCCTCTTTGACCGTGCACTCACCGTCCAGGCACCGGCAGATGCTGATGAACCCGGCTGCCTACTCATTGGTCATCCAGTACGTGTGTGAGGAAGCTGATGGTAGTCGTCCGTCCACAGAGCCGGAGAGCGGGCTGGCTTCGTGTCGCTGCGATTGCGGTCGGCATCATGGTACTCGCCATTGCAGCGATTTTCTGGGCGTCGTCGCGCGGGAGTCCTGTTCCCCATCCCGAGGTCACTGGCGCGGTTGAGCGGATCCAGGCAGAGCTCGACGTCTTGCAGGTGTCCCTCTACACGGATCAAGTTGTCCGCAATGGACAGGTGCTAGAACCGGAGGAGTACGCTGCTGCACAGACAGCAGTCCAACGGGCTCGGGCGCAATGGGAGACAATCCGTAAGGCGGTCGCTCCCGAGCACCGTGATCGCGTCGATCGTCTCTTCGAGGAACTCCAGACTGCTGTCGATACGCTAGCGCCGGCAGCAGAGGTTCAGGAGCTCGTTCGCGATCTCCAGCAAGCACTACGCTCACTGGAATCAACCGAGAACTCTGGTTGACCGGAAAGTCTCGGCCGCCGAGCTACGAAAAGCCAATAAGGCAAGAACGCGACGACGTTGAAGAGCGCGATCATGATCAGCCAGAGCGTCCGCCCACCGGGAAACAAGCGCGCTGGACGTTGCAGCAGGTCCGCGAGAGCAACAACGAGCCCGAGCCAGGTCACAATGAAGGATGGGAGCAAGAAAGGCACAATCAGCCAAGGCGTAACCGAAAAGAGCAGGACAGCAACGATCGGTCCGCCGACAAAAAGAACGAACGTGGCCGTCGCCACCGGCAACAGCCACGTTTGTTTGATCAGGACTGCAAAGAGCGAGCGTTCCTGCCTGTGGTCAGCAGTGCCCGTTGCGCGTCGCACACTCAGAGCCCAAGCTGGCCCTTCTTGGCGAGCTTCGCGAGCTTGCGGCGGCGCCGATGCTCCGCCTTGCGGATCTTTGCCCGGCGCTGCTCCGACTTGCTGACGTAGTGCCGCTTTGCGCGGTAATCACGCAGCACCCCAGCCTTCTGGAGCTCCTTGGTGAACCGCTTCAGAAGCGCGTCGAAGCTCTCGTTCTCGCGCAGCTCGACATGAACCGACTTCGCCACCTGACCTCACACCCCTTCGGTGCACCCGGATTGGCACGAAACACCGTGCCGGCACACCTAGTTATTCTACCACACATCGTTTGCTCGTGCACATTGGCCTTGGAACTCCGGCCACTACATCTAGTGCTTTTTGTGTAGCAGGCTCGTCCTAGATTGACATGATTCGGACCGTGAGATACGAAGGGTCCGATAGTGAGAGACGAAGGTGTCAGACGACCGAATCCCGCCAGGCGAGAGCTTGCAACTCTGCAGACACTGCGTCCATGATGTCGAGCACCGGTTCAAGTCGGAATTGGAAGCCGGCGAACACGGTTGCCGCTTCGTGTAAGGCCGGCAAATCATCGGTTTCGATCACTGCATAACCACCGAACTCGCCGACTCGGACGAGAAATTGGTGGAACACGAGTGTCTCGGGAACTTGCCACTTTTGGAAGAGTTCAAGGATTCGCTGCTGCATTTGCTCGTAGTCGGCTGCTGTTCCAGCAGGTCGTGGCCACCATGTCAAAAGATACTTCACAGAACATGCCTCCTTTTACATTGTTCCTTCGTGCCCCACGATCCGACTGACGAGAAGTATAAAGTCCCCAGGATGACAAGAAACCATTCACAAAGTCTCCAATCGTTGCAGAGCTGTTACCCACCCAAGGTTCCTCGTCAGTCCAGACTTTCTATCCAGCAGGTGCATCCCCGAACGCTGCGCACCGCCGCATCGCCGCGAGTACCGGATCGGTCAACGAAGCCAGCGTGATGCTGTCTGTGAGCTACCGGCATACGGCAGAGCGTCCTGAGCCACCTTCTTGTTTTGTGGCGAGCCAGACGAAACCAAATCAGCGACCGGCCTTCTCTCCTCCGCTCATCAGCCATTCGTCGCTTCATATTTGGGTGGAAAGAGACCACTCGCAGGCGGCTCCTCAACAGCCAACACGAGGATCTGGGGCAATTCGTCCCTGCGGCGGTACAGACTTGGGCTCGCCCTCAGTCTAGAGCTGTGCTCTCCTCCTCACCGTCACGCAGTCGACTTTCCACCGCCCTCCCGGTACAAGAAGAGACACAACGAGGCGCATCTTCTGCGGACGCGGTCCACCCTGGGTCCAAAGACCCGAATACCGTAAATCCCTCTCTGTGACTCAGTGGGCAACGCTCCAGCCGATCTCACTTTTGCCTGCTTAGGCCCCCTTTCTGATCGAGCCGCTGGCCACACTCGGCAAGGCAGGAATGACTGCACGCTCCGCGGCTCAATCGAGAATCGATGGACACACCGAAGAATGCGTGTTATACTGCGACTTCGCGGAGTATTCACGGGAGCGATCGATGATTGAGATCGATGGTGTGGAGTATCTAACGGCAGCAGAAGCGGCGGCGCTGCTCGGCGTCAAGCGCGAAACACTCTATGCCTATGCGAGCCGCGGCCGGCTTCGGAGCTATCGCCGCGGTATCCGCCGTGAGCGCCTCTATCGGCGATCCGACCTGGAAGCACTGCTCCGCCTCCAGCCAGCATCTGACGAGCGGGACAGCAGCCGACTGCCTGCGGCCGAGACCTGGATTCCTTTCACGTCCTGACCACCGCTGCCCGATGCACGCTGGTCGTTTGGCGGGGAAGTGCCTCATGGCCGAGCAGAGGCTCTACATCTGGTTGGACCGGAATCCCTTTTCCGGACCGCCCGACCTCTGGATTGAGGATGTCCCCGGGCGTGCCGATCTCGATCTCCTGGCCGAAGCGATTCGGGCTGGTCGTCTTGGACGTTATCTTCCGGTCCGACTTGCCATTTCCACCCACCCAGACCCCAAATTGCCGTCGGGTTACCGCAGCGTGAACGTTGTCAATCTTCTCCGCCAATACCGCATCCCCTACCGAACACGCCTCGAACTACTCTTGGATATGACTGGCGATGTTTCGCCAGCCGGCAGTGAAACCGCCGAGCCTACTCCCCGACCCACGCGGAGGCCATGATGTACCTCACACCGAAGGAACTGGATCGTCTCACCGTCTTCACACTCGCCGAACTCGCTCGCCGTCGCCGTGCGCGGGGTATCAAGCTCAACTATGCGGAGGCCGCAGCCATTATCTGTGATGAGGTGTACGAGGAGGCCCGCGCCGGGCGCCCATACGAGGAGGTTGTTGCTCACGCCTGTTCGCTCCTTACCCGTGATGACGTCCTCCCAGGCGTCCCTGAAATGCTCAATGTTCTGTATATCGACGCACTCTTCCCGGACGGCACACGTCTCGTGACTGTAAGGAATCCGATCCGATGAGGGACATTGTCATCCCGCCTGGTGGTCTCGTCCCCGGCGAAGGGGAAGTCGAGATCAACGCTGGCCTACCCGTCACTGTTGTCCGCATCACCAATCGCGGCGCCGTCCCGGTGCACCTCACTGCCCACTTCCATGTCTTCGAAGCGAATCCCGACCTCTGTTTCGACCGCCGGAAGGCGTTTGGCATGCGCCCTGATATTCCCGTGGGTTGGGCTATCCGGATCGAGCCCGGCCAGACTCTTGAGGTCCCACTTGTCCCGATCAGGGGACGACGCATTGTCCGTGGATTCCAGGGCCTCGTTAACGGACCAGTGGATACGGCTGACCTCGACACGTTGCTGAAAGAACTTGTAAACCGCGGCTTTTGTCACCAACCAGAGGAGTGAAAGGAGTCGGACTGTGCCGATCCGCGTCACCCGAAGGCAGTACGCCTCGTGGTACGGACCGACGGCCGGCGACCGAGTCCGCTTGGCTGACACAAATTTGTTTGCCCGAATTGAACGAGACGATACCCTACCCGGATTTGAGCCGCTCGTCGGTTTTGGGAGACCGGTCCGTGACGGCATGCTGACTGGCCGGGACCATGGACCAAGCAAGCTCGATCTTGTGATCACCAACGTCATCGTCATGGATCCAGTGCTTGGCATCTTCAAGAGCAACATCGGTATCAAGGACGGCCGCATCGTTGCAATCGGTCGCGCCGGGAACCCGGACGTCATGGACGACGTGGAACTGCTGATCAGCAATGCCACGGGGATAATCCCTGGCGAAGGACTGATCGCCACTCCTGGTGCAATCGACGCGCATGTCCACCTCTCTTCGACCAGCGTGATACCAGCGGCGCTGAGCGCTGGTATCACCACGCTCGTTGCCCAGGGTTCCGGCGGCGTGTGGGATCTTGGGGTCAACCCAGCAACGAATCTACGGCATCTCTTTGAGGCTTTTGAAGCAATTCCGCTTAATCTCGCCGTGCTTGGACGGGGATCTTCCGACCACGCACAACTCGTCGAGCACCTTGAATCCGGGTGCGCCGGATTCAAGATCCACGAAGATGTCGGCGCGTTCCCTGCGGTCATCGATACGTGCCTTACTGTTGCCGACCAAGCCGGAGTCCAGGTCGCGCTCCACACCGATGGGCTGAACGAAGCGGGATCACTTCGTGAGACGATCGCGGCGATCAATGGCCGCTCCATCCACGCCTACCACGTCGAGGGTTCCGGCGGTGGACATGCACCAAACGTCCTGGAGATTGTGTCCGAGCCGAACATTATCGGCTCCTCCACAAGTCCGACGATCCCATACTCTCGAAACAGCACCGCTGAACTGTTCGACATGATCGTCGCGGTGCACCGGCTGTCACGAGATATCCCAACCGACGTCGCTGCTGCCCATGACCGAGTGCGGGCAACGACGATCGCCGCCGAGGACATCCTGCATGATCTGGGCGCCATTTCGATCATGTCCTCCGATTCGCAGGGTATGGGACGCATCGGCGAAGTCATCAGTCGCACCTGGCAGCTTGCACACCGCATGAAAGAGGTCCGCGGAGGTGGCTTTGACCCAACGACCGGTACTGGTGATGACAATCCGCGAATCCTGCAGTATCTGGCAAAGTACACGATCAACCCTGCCATCACCCACGGCCTCGACCATGAGGTCGGTAGTTTAGAGCCCGGAAAACTTGCTGACATTGTGCTCTGGCATCCGGCCTTCTTTGGTGCCAAGCCGGCTGCAGTCATCAAAGGCGGGTTTGTGGTCTGGGCTCCAGTCGGTGACGGTATGGGTTCTACCCGCTGGAGTCAGCCGTTGATCTATCGAGCAATGTTTGGCGGGCTCGGCCGCGCTCCGGCGGCTTTGGCCGTCGCATTTGTTGCACCTGTTGCTCTTGAAACTGGAGCGTTCGTTCGGTACGGACTGCAACGTCGTCCGGTCGCTGTGCGTAACACCCGCCAGATCTTTAAAGGCGCGATGTACTACAATACAGCCTCACCTCGTGTTCGCGTGGATCCGAAGACCCTGGAAGTCGCGATTGACGGCCAGACCGTCTCCATTCCGCCCGCCGAGGAACTCCCCCTCACCGTTCGCTATTTCATCGCCTGACACCGGCTAATCGTAGATCCGAACAAGAATATCGGTCGGATTGAAAGCATTACACGGATTCTGATCCTGCGGGCACGCGGAAACTGCGACAATAAGATCCATAAGTGCTCGAAGTAACACATAGTCATTGCGCTCCGAGAGTGGTTCCCGAATCTCGAAACGTCCCTTGGCGACGATACCGACATTCATGAACCAGTTGACGGGATCGGGGATATCATCCTCCTGGATACCATACTCCCCAAGAACACTCAAGAAGTTGTCTTTACAGTTTGGATGGTCGGGTATGCCATAGTCGTCCAGGTATCGCCGCCGATCACACGCCGGGAAGAGAATGTCGTGGCGACCAACCGTATCTTCCAGGAGCACGAGCATCGGATTGCGACGATTGCTGTAGAGGATCATCCCCTGGGTCAGAACGAGCGAGTTGTTGATCGCACGCGTGTGCGACGTCGAAAGATACTCGCGGACATCGTGGAAGTTGAAGGCGACCATGTCCGCGACCTGCTTTCCTTGGACATCGGTGATCTGTAAAAGCTGCCCCTCCTTGAGGGGAAAAGCGATCGGCACCGTTGGCCGCACCTGTGCTGCTCGCTTCGGCACGCGGCCAAACAAGATGTGCTCACTGGGCGCTATCGGCTGCGCCATTGCCTCTCTCCCTTCTCGTCGCGGCAATGACCGCGACCATATCAAAGATAAGGTTTGCTGCATTGAGCGCGGTCACGTCGGCAGGATCGCGGTCTGGCAAGACCTCAACCAGATCCGCTGCCACAATGTCCAGCCCCACCAGCCCCCAGAGGAGTTCCTGCGCTTCCCAGGTCGCAAAACCTCCCACCTCTGGGGTTCCTGTGCCCGGCGCGAAGACAGGGTCGAGGAAATCGATATCAAAGCTCAAGAAGACCGGAGACGCACCCACTCGTCGATGGATTGCCTCACACATCCGCGCGAGTCCCGCACGCCGCACTTCGCGGGCAGTCCAGACCTCAAAGCCGAGTTCGCGCGATTGATCCAATTCATCCTGTCCCCCGAGAGACCCACGGATACCAATTTGGATCGAGCGGCCCGGGTCGACCAATCCCTCCTCCACTGCCCGACGAAATGGCGTGCCGTGGTTGTACTTCGTCTCCCAAATGGTATCCCAGGTGTCTACATGCGAGTCGAAATGCACCAGCGCCACCGGTCCATACCGTCGCGCGACGGCACGAAGCTCCGGCAGCGAGATCGAATGGTCACCACCAATACCAATCGGGATCACTCCAGACTCAACGAGTGAGCCTATCCCTTCTTCGATGAGCTGGAAGCTTCGCTCGGTATATCCGGCAACCACAGGAAGATCGCCGTAATCGATGACCGAGAGCTCTGCCAAAACATCCACACCAAGCACTGGATGATACTGTTCGATGCGTGACGAGTGCTCGCGCACGGCCGCTGGCCCAAATCGCGCACCCGGCCGATACGTGACACCAGTATCGAACGGAATGCCAACGATCGCGACATCCACCCTGTCAAGGCTTCGCGAATAGGGAAAACGGGCAAAGGTGCGCATCCCACTGAAACGGGGCTGCCACGGCCCGGGATTATGGATGCTCGCTGAATCGCTCATCTGCGGCTCTTCCGATCCAGCTCCTTGCAAGGCCAGTTGCGTCCTCCACACCCATATTGTCGTCAGATCACACCGGATGTGCGCCGGTTCACTGCGAGCACAGCCAGCAGCTCGAACAGGACATTCGCTGCTGCGAGTGCCGTAACACCGCTCACGTCGTGCGCCGGTAGAACTTCGACGACATCCGCCGCCACAATGTCTACACCGACAAGACCTCGTAGGAGCTCCTGTGCTTCCCGCGTCGTAAATCCACCGACTTCCGGCGTTCCAGTACCTGGCGCGTAGACCGGATCAAGAAAGTCGATGTCGAAACTGACGAAGACTGGTCCACGTCCCAGGCGACGGCGGATCGCTTCACTGACGGCCCCAAGGCCGGTGCGACGCATGTCGTCGGTGGTCCACACCTCGAAACCGAGCGCACGGGATTGATCCAGATCTTCGGGGCCATAAAGTGACCCCCGCATACCCACCTGGATCGCCCGCCGCGTATCGATCAACCCCTCTTCCACGGCCCGCCGGAACGGTGTTCCATGGGTGTACTTCTTCCCCCAGTATTCGTCCCACGTATCGGTATGCGAATCGAACTGAACGAACCCCACTGGACCATATCGCCGAGCCACGGCCCGGAGCTCGGCCAGGGTAATAGAATGATCTCCACCAATCACAAGCGGAACAATGTCTCGCTCTAAGAGTGGCCGTAAGCCGCTCTCGATACGCTCGTAGCTGTCCTCGATGTATCCCGGCACAACCGGAAGGTCTCCGTAATCGATCACCGAGAGCACCTCGTAAACATCGACATCCAGCGAAGGGTGATAGGTACGCAACATCGCGGACATCTCGCGTACTGCTGCTGGGCCAAACCGCGCTCCTACACGATAGGTCACGCCAGTATCGAAAGGCGCCCCGACAATCGCGACGTCGACTCCATCAAGGTCACGAACGTATGGCAGGCGCGCGAACGTCCGAATGCCTGCGAACCGTGGGCTCTCAAGCCCACTCACCGGCGCGTACCGTTTCGGCATCTCATCCTCCTTGCCGCTCGGCGCGCTGTTCATCCTCCCATGCCGCAAATACGAGGCAGCAGTTTTGCCCACCCAACCCGAACGAGTTCTTGAGTGCGACGCGCACGCGATGCCGGCGCGCTCCCTCTGGCACGTAATCCAGGTCACACTCAGGATCTGGGAATTCGTAATTGCGAGTTGGATGCACCATCCCGTCGCGAATACTGAGGATCGTCATAATCGACTCAACAGCCCCCGCGGCACCCATCAGATGCCCAATCATCGACTTTGTCGAGCTAATGGGAATGCGATAAGCGTGCTCCCCAAAGACCGCCTTGATCGCGACCGTTTCCGCCCGATCACCCAGGGGCGTTGAAGCCGCATGGGCATTGATGTAGTCCACGGCTTCGGGCGTTACGCCCGCATCCGCAAGCGCTGCACGAATTGCCCGTGCTGCCCCGCTCCCCTCGGGATCCGGCGCAATCGGGTGGAAGCCGTCGTTACTGGAGGCGTACCCCAGTAATTCGGCGTAGATCCGGGCACCGCGTGCGAGCGCATGGTCAAGCGCCTCCAAGACAACGATCCCTGCTCCCTCACCGACGACGAAGCCATGGCGCTGGGCATCGAAGGGCCGGCTCGCCGCCTCTGGCCGATCATTCCAAGTCGAGGCCGCCCGCTGCACCGCAAAACTGGCGATGAAAAGCGGGAAGACACAGTACTCGGTTCCGCCGGCCAACGCAACATCTGCCGCGCCGGAACGGATCATCTCGGCCGCCTCACCAATCGCTTGCGCACCGGTCGCACAGGCCGTCGAAACCGTGAGGCTTGGCCCAAGGAAGCGGAATGCCTGCGCCAGGTGATAGGCCGGCATGTTGTGCGGGAACGTGGTCATGAAATGCGGCGAAATCCGCATCAGCCCCCGGCGTTGGGCGAGCTCCTGCGTCTCCAGGATGGTCGCCATTCCGCCGCCCCCGGTACCGATCACGACCGCAGCCCGCGCTGGATCGAGGTCGTTGCTGTTGAGTCCTGCGTCTCGCAGCGCCTGCCCCCCAGCTTCGAGGGCATACTGACTGAACATCGCCATTTGCCGAGCGGTTTTCGGATCGACCCAGTCACCGAGCGTGAAGCCTCGTACCTCCGCAGCAATCTGCACAGGAAGTTCACTGGGATCGAACCGCTCAATGCGACGTACTCCCGATTCACCACGCAGCACACGCTGCCACGTCTCTTCGGCACTCAGCCCAAGTGGCGTCACTGCCCCAACACCGGTGATGACGACGCGTCGGCGAACCGGCCCAGTACCGTTGCTGATTCGCGCGCCACACCAAGGGCAAAAGCGAGCTCCCTCAGGTACCTGATCACCGCAGTGGTGGCAGCGCATACCCTCCCCTTCCCAGTCCGGATCCTAGCACGCTGTATCACACCCGAACAGATAACCCAACTCCCTTAGCGGTTCGGACGCAACAGGAGAGTCGGTTTTCGCGGTTTCTTGGCCGCTTCCACCGCAAGTCGTGCTGCTGCCTGACGGGCCGCTTCCCGGAACGCCTGCGCCGTCGCCGATTGGGGATGTCCAACCACAACTGGAACGCCTGTGTCACCGCCTTCACGGACCGCGGGATCGATCGGGATCTGGCCGAGCAGCGGAACGCCGTACTTGTTCGCCACGCGCTCACCACCACCCGATCCGAAAATCTCTGCGACGTGTCCGCAATGCGGACAGACAAAGTAGCTCATATTCTCGATGATCCCCAGCACCGGCGTCTTCACTTCGCGGAACATCTGGAGCCCCTTGACTGCATCCGCGAGGGCAACGTCCTGCGGCGTCGTTACGATAATCGCTCCCGAAAGCGGAATCGTCTGAACCAACGTTAGTTGAACGTCACCGGTACCAGGTGGAAGATCGATAACGAGGTAATCGAGCTCGCCCCACTGGACGTCACTGAGGAATTGACGAATAAGTTGGGATACCAGCGGACCTCGCCAGATCAGTGCCTTCTCTGGATCTAAGATGTATCCTACCGACATCACCGCGAGCCCATACGCCCGTCCCGGAATGATCTTGTTGTCCGCCAGGCCCGGCTGCTCTTCCGCCCCCAGCATCAAGGGAATGCTCGGCCCGTACACGTCAGCGTCGAGAAGACCGACAGCTGCGCCCTCTTCCGCAAGCGCCACGGCGAGATTCACCGCGACCGTCGACTTTCCGACGCCTCCCTTGCCGCTGGCCACAGCGATCGTGTTCTTCACACCAGGAATCGGCTGACGGTCAGGAAGACCTGTGCCGGCCGCACGCACACGAGCTGAGAACTGGACGTCGACCTGCTTGATCCCGGGAAGGCCACGCAGCGCTTCCTCCACGTCACTCCGAATGCGCTCGCGCAAGGGGCAGGCTGGCGTTGTCAACTCAACCTGGACACGCACATTCGCCCCTTCAATAGCAATATCTTTGATCATCCCGAGCTCGACCAGGCTACGGTGGAGCTCCGGATCCTGTACCGGTCGCAACGCTTCGAGAATCTGTTCCCGTGTCAATTCACTCATTGACTGCCGACCCCTATCCGTGCCCGCAGGCACCTGAGACTTTCGTAACTACAGCGTATCCTAACACGTCGGTTCCCGACCGTGTGGGCGCCTCCCGCGCGATGCAAGAAGACCGACATGCCACGCGAACACCGCCATCGCACCCATTCCGAGCAGACCAGCGAGACTACCAGCAATAGACGACAGGCCACCTGAGGTGAGAGCAGCCAGCAACCGCAAACTTGTCATTCCGAGCGCCACTACCAGGAGCAGCCAGCCGGCACGGGGTGCACGCGGTCGTTGCCCCGCAAAACCAGGAAGCAAGTGTGAGCCAACCGCAAAGATCAATGTGAGTAGGTAGCCCACTCCTACGAGGTGCCACTCGAGTGTCACGGCCCTCCCGCTCTCGGCCACAGCAGTGCCCATGAGCCAGACGGCGGCCACCGCGAACCAGCCATAGGCGATGGCGGCCATCCACGCTGTCGGATCATGCCACAGCACACGTGCAACCCCCGTCAGCGCTCGCCGAGGTTCCAGCAAGCGCAAGGCAACAATCGCCCCCAGCATCCCCAATCCCTGCACCGCGCCTCCTAATCGTACGCTCCCTTCTTGTCCAATGACCACTCCTAAACATCGCAGAACCAGCCCCAGCAAATTCAGGAGGATGGTCACAGCTAGGCCTCGTCGGTTCGGTATATGAGTCCGAAAATACAGCGGGAATAATCGGCCTGACATCGCCAGCGCTACAGGTACCAGAACACCATAGAACCCTAGAAGAATGCCGAGCTGGGTCCCTACCGACGACGCGCCAGCAATCCCGAGCGTATCGGCTCCCAGTCCCAATGGCAAGGCCATTGCAGTGAAACCGATCGCCACCAGCACCGCTGGATCGCGCTCTTTACCACTTGCTGGCCGCTGTGCGACGAGTCGAGCAAAATCGATGGCGACTGAAGCTCCACCAACCGACTCCATGACAGCTCCCAAAAGGGCGAGTTCATACTGGCCCAGGAGAACACCAAGAGTGCGGATCGCCATCCCACCAAAGAGAAGCACCCAGCTCCGGGTTGGATGCATCATGGTCGTATGCGCCATTCCCCACAGGCGGGGCAGAAACCAATAGGCCACACCAATGGTCAGTGTGATCGCAAAGCCGTACAGTTGCACGTGGCCGTGCAGGCGAACGAGTTCGAGCTGACGCTCTGGAGAAACGGCGAGCAGCGGTGCGACAAAGAGCCATGTCCCGACCGCAAACCCGAAGAGCACACTCGCCAACACGGCACTGCCGGCGAATAATCGCCAGGGTGGTAGGGTACGCACATCGAGGAGCGCCACCGTCGGCCTCACCACCTGGTAGAATCGCGCCGCCACTGGGGCGCTAGTGTATGCGGTACAGAGGAGTCATCACCACATGCACGACCTTACCCGTCTGGATGCCCGTTATCGTTGGGCTGTCTCCTATTTGCGCGCCTTGATCCAAGCACCGCCGGGTCCGCCCCCAGGTACGCCGCCAGAGGTCGTACGGCTGCGGGCGCAACGAAGACTTGAGCGATTGCGCGCATTTCTCAGCTTCCTGAACGACCCACATTGCGCCTATCCGGTTATCCACGTTACGGGAACGTCCGGCAAGGGGTCGACCGCAGCGTTCATTGCCAGTATCTTGGACAGCGCTGGCTACCGCGTCGGCCTGCATGTTTCCCCCTATCTACAGGTTGAGACCGAGAAGCTTCAGATCGGCCGCCAGCTGATCGCCGCTGAGCGGTTCGCCGACCTGGTCGCTGAACTTGACGAAGCCGCGCGCTCTTGGATCGCTCGTGGCGGCCAACCGCTCACGTACGGTGAGTTCTGGACTGCTCTCGTCTTCAACGCTTTCCGAGCCGAGCGTGTGGACATCGCTGTGGTGGAGGTCGGCGTCGGCGGTCGGTTCGACCTGACCAACGTTGTGCAGCCTGCGGTCTCGGTGATTACCACGGTCGGACTAGATCATATTCGGACACTCGGTCCAACTATCCGTGACATCGCCTGGCATAAGGCCGGCATCATCAAACCCGGTCGTCCCGCCATCACCGGTGTCACTGAGCCGGAGCTCCTCAGTGTTCTCCAGGCCGAAGCCACCGCGGTCGGCGCTCCGTTACGCGTTCTCATGCGAGGACGCGATTTTGACCATGTGTTGGAGGAGGGTAGGAGCTTCCTCGTCGACACGCTACACCAGCGCAAGTTCCTGCTAGGTCTTGACGGTGACTTTCAGGCGACAAATGCCGCCCTGGCTGTTGCAGCAGTTCGAGCGCTCTCGCCCAAACTCGCTGCGCACCTGTCCGATGAGGCGATCGCACATGGTCTTGCGACGGCCCGTTTTCCAGGCCGATTCGAGATTGTGCAGCGCGCTCCGACAGTCGTGCTCGACGGAGCACACAACCCGCAAAAGCTTGAAGCGCTGCTCACCGCGCTGGATCGGTTACCTCAGCCGGGGCGACGTATCGTCGTCTTCGGAGTTCTCGATGGTCACGACGCTCCCGCGATGGCTGCACGGCTCGCCCGGCAGGTTGATATCGCGATCACGACAGCGCCACGCGCAATTCTGCGCGAGGCAGCAGATCCAGACTCGCTCGCAGCAATCTTTGCATCCCATGGTTGCACCGCCTTGGCCATTCCCGAAGTTGATGGTGCGATCGAAACTGCGCTCGCCCTCGCAACCCCCGAAGACCAGGTGCTCGTGACCGGATCACTGTATCTCGTCGGTCAGGCACGCGAACGCTGGTATCCGGCAGCCGACATCGTTACCCAGCAGACGTGTTGGCCGAAACGTGTCGAGAGAACAGCTACAGAAGCCGAGGCGGCTTGTCGACAATGAGCACGTCCGGTATAGAATTGACTGTCGGGCTGACCCGTTCAGCCACACAAGGCGAGACCGGCATGGGAGGGATGCGACCATTGGAGCGCCCCATCGATGTCGAATTGGTCGAGTTGACAAAAGTTTTTGACAATGGCGTCGTTGCCGTTGATCGGGTCTCTCTGCAGATTCACCAAGGGGAATTCTTTTCCTTGCTTGGCCCGTCCGGCTGCGGGAAGACAACAACACTTCGCATGATCGCCGGCTTCGAGCATCCGACCTCCGGCGAGGTTCTCATCGAAGGCCGCCCGATGGGCAACACCCCGCCGTTCCGACGGAACGTGAATACGGTCTTTCAGAACTACGCGCTGTTCCCGCATATGACGGTCTATGACAATGTCGCTTTCGGACTGCGTATGAAACGTATTCCTCGAGACGAAATCGCCCGTCGGGTACGAGAAGCACTGCAGTTGGTACGACTTCAGGGCTTTGAGGAACGGTATCCCCGGCAACTTTCGGGTGGACAGCAGCAACGAGTTGCACTGGCCCGCGCACTCGTCAATCGTCCGCGCGTGCTGCTCCTCGACGAGCCGCTCGGCGCACTGGATCTGAAGTTGCGTAAAGAAATGCAGCTTGAACTCAAGCATCTCCAAATGACGGTCGGCATTACGTTCATCTATGTCACCCATGACCAGGAAGAGGCCCTCACCATGTCCGACCGTATCGCGGTGATGAACGCCGGCCGGGTCTTGCAGGTTGGAACCCCGGTAGAGATTTATGAGCGTCCGTCTTCTCGCTTTGTTGCGGACTTCATTGGCGAGTCCAACTTTTTGCGCGGTCGCGTCACAGAGGTGGGACCAGGAGAGGTGACCGTCGCGCTCGATGGCGGATTCCCCATCTCAGTCCGCTGCGACCAGCCCCCCGCACGTGGGACCGAGGTGACCGTCGCTGTTCGTCCAGAAAAGATCCGCATTGCGCCTGCAGAAGCACCGGAAGCGAACGGACTGGTGCGAGGACGCGTCGAAGAGGTGATCTACATTGGGACCGACACCTTCTATGTCGTGCGGATCACCGACGAGACGGTGGTACGCGTTCGCAGCCAGAACGACCGCAACCGACTCGACGGCGGTCAGTTACTCCCTGTGGGTACGCCGGTCAGCCTGGACTGGGCACCCGACGCGGCCCGCGTCTTGACCGAGTAGAAGAGGACACCCGATGGTCGTCGCCGAACGTGTTCGTCCTGATCAGCAGATTCTCAAATGGCGTGAACGCATCGTTGAAGTGATCCGTCAGCGTGAGGGATTACGTGCTCTTCTCCTCGCCGGTCCCGGCGGTCTGTGGTTATTGCTCTTCTTTCTCCTACCCATCGCGATTGTCTTCGCTTATAGCTTTGCGCACCGCGGTCCGTATGGAACGGTCGCGTGGGCCTTTACGATAGAGAACTACACGCGCTTCTTCGACTGGCTTTATATCCGAGTCTTCCTCGTGTCAGTCTGGCTTGCATTGCTGTCAACCATCATTTGCCTCGTCATCGGATACCCGTTTGCATATGTCATCGCACGTGCCCCGCGACGGTGGCGGAACGCTCTGCTCGTCTTGGTCCTCATTCCGTTCTGGACAAACTTTCTTGTACGGACGTATGCCATTATGCTACTGCTCCGAGCTGACGGCTTGATCAACAATGCGCTTCTCTGGTTAGGTGTGATCGAGCGCCCGCTCCCGATGCTTTTCACCCCATTTGCTGTCGTGCTGGGGTTGGTCTATGGCTACCTTCCGTTCATGATTCTCCCCATCTACGCTTCAATTGAGAAATTCGACTTCACGCTCGTTGAAGCCGCGCAAGACCTTGGTGCGAACACTTGGCATGTCTTTTGGCGCGTGCTCCTGCCGTTGACGCTGCCTGGAGTCCTTGCCGGCTCGATCCTCGTATTCATCCCCTCGGTCGGAGCCTTTGTCACGCCTGACTTGCTCGGTGGCGGCAAAGTTGTCATGATCGCCAACCTGATCAATCAACAGTTCCTCACCGTCCGCCATTGGCCGTTTGGATCCGCTGTCTCCTTTGTGCTCATGGCTATCGTCCTTGCCGCGACAATGCTCTACTTCCGACTTGGAGAGGGACGACGCGTATGACCTCGGAAGCAACCATGCCATCCGCGCTTGTCTTGCCCAAACGTCGGTGGCGAGTCTCGTTCGGTTGGCTCGCTCTCTACCTCAACGTAGTTCTCGCCTTTGTCTTCCTTTATGCACCAATTGTTGTGATGTCAATTTTCAGCTTCAATGCGTCTCGTCAGATGCAGGTTTGGATGGGATTCACGCTCGATTGGTACGTCCGAATGCTGCATGACGAACGCGTCCGGATCGCTGCGCAGAACTCCCTGATAGTTGCGCTCGTCTCGACACTCGTTTCCACAGTCATTGGCACACTCGCAGCCATGGCCCTAGAACGCACGCGCTTCCGAGTCAAGCGCCTGTACGAGGGGGCAATGTACCTGCCAATCATCGTGCCCGAAATCGTTATGGCCATTGCCCTCCTGGTATTTTTCAATCTGGCCTTCACGTGGTTGGATCGACTCTTCGGACTCCAGCTCAACTTCGGTCTCGGTACCATCACCATCGCCCATATCGCCTTTTCTTTCCCCTTTGTGGCAGTCGTCGTCCGGGCGCGTCTCGCCGACTTCGACCGGACACTCGAGCAAGCCGCCCAAGATCTTGGCGCTACCGACTGGCAGACGTTCCGGTACATTACCCTGCCGCTCCTCATGCCGGGGATTATTGCTGGCGCACTGCTCGCATTTACGCTGTCGATCGACGACTTCGTGATCACCTTCTTTAATGCTGGCGTTGGCTCTACCACCCTGCCGCTCGAAATTTATGGGCGGGTGCGTCGGGGTATTACCCCGGACGTCAACGCACTGTCCACGGTCATGCTGCTCGCCTCTATTGTGCTCGTGCTCGGTTCTTTGCTCCTGCAACGGCGTCGGACGGCGTAACGTGAGGAGGACATGCTCATGAGACCTGAAGATCTCGTCCAGCGCTGGCTCCGCGACCACCACCAAGGACGGCTTTCGCGGCGCGAACTCCTGCGTCGCCTCGGCCTCCTGAGTTTGAGCGTCCCCGCAATAGGAACGCTGGTAGCCTGTGCCCGTACTGCCGAAACGCCCACCGCACCGAGCGGCGCGACCCCTGCGGCTCCAACCACTCCTGGCGAGCAAGGAACGCCAGCAGCTGGAGCTATCCCCGAGTACATCGACCGGACGAAACTTGACAAAGAGTTGAACTTCTACAACTGGTCGGAGTACATCGATCCCGACATTCTCACGGAGTTCCAGGAGACCTATGGCGTTAAGGTAACAATGGACACATACGCTTCAAACGAGGATCTCCTGGCAAAGCTACAAGGCGGCGCGACAGGTTACGACGTGATTGTCCCCTCCGACTATATGGTCAGCATCATGATCAACCTGGGAATGCTCGAGCCACTCGACTACTCGGTCATCAAGACGATCGCGAACATCGATCCGGAGAACCTCAAACCGTACTACGATCCCGACAATACCTATAGCGTCCCATATATGTGGGGCACGTCCGGATACAGCTATGACACAAGCGTCCTCGGTGAAGATCTCACGAGCTGGAAGGAGGTCTTCCAACCGCGTCCCGAGGTGCGCAAGAAAATTGTGATGCTTGACGACCAGCGTGAGGTCATCGGCGCAGCCCTTATGTACCTTGGGTACGAGATCAACGAGACAAGCGACGAGGCACTCGCTAAGGCCAAAGAGCTTCTGCTCGCGCAGAAGCCACATGTCCTCGCCTATTCGAGCCAGAACAATGACGACCTGCTGGTTGCCGGCGAAGCACTTATCGCGCACATTTGGACAGGCGATGCACTCATGAGTGAACAAGAAAAGCCAAGTCTGCGTTATGTCATTCCGATCGAGGGGTGCACGGTTTGGCAAGACAATCTCTGTGTCCCCAAGACAGCACCACACAAGTACACGGCGATGGCCTTCATCGATTTCCTTAATCGCCCAGATATCGCTGGGCGGAATGCCAACTACATCATGTACGGCAGTCCCAACAAGGCAGCCCGCGAGCAAGGCTATATCGACGAAGCTGTGCTCCAGAACCCGGGAGTCTATCCGCCACCTGAGGTGTGGAAGCGCCTCCAGTGGATTAAGGACGTCGGGGAAGAGGGCGCACTGAAGTACGACCGCCTCTGGACAGAGATCAAGACCGCTTGATGACACTTGCCAAGAGGCGAGGCGGGCCGCTGGCCCGCCTCGCCTCCTCACTTGTCCACGCTCTCACGCAGCTTCCACCGGTTTCCGCTCAAGCCCGAGTTCCTCGGCGATCTCCTTCATCGCATCGAGAACGATTCGGATATGCTCGTCTAGCGAGACCCCCAGCGCTGCCGCAGCCCGCTCAATCTCCTGCCGGTTGACTGCCGCGGCAAACTCCTTTGCCTTCCACTTCTTCTTTACACTCGAAACCTCGACGTCTAAAATACTCTTCGTCGGTCGCACTAATGCGACAGCCACAAGAAAACCCGTCAGCTCGTCGACTGCAACCAGCGTTTTCTCGAGGAGCGTTTCCGGCTCGATCCCAGTAACTTCGCTGGCGTGGGCGAGAATAGCCCGCACTACAACTTCCGGGTAGCCTCGTTCGCGCAGAATCCGAGCGCCGACGACCGGATGCCCCTCGGTGCTGATGTTGGGGTACCGCTCGTAATCAAAGTCGTGTAAGAGGCCGACCAGACCCCAAAGTTCCTCGTTCTCACCGAACCGCCGCGCGTACGCTCGCATGGCTGCCTCAACGGCGCGCATGTGCCGCAGGAGATGCGGCTGGGTCGTAAACTCGGTCACCAGACGCCACGCCTCGTCACGCGTCGGCAGTCGGAGTTCTTCCACCATTCGTCCCCTCCCAGCAGATCATCACCTTCGCTCTCGTTTTGGTTCCGCCACAAGCGCGCGTAGCGCGCGTAGCCACCGATTCCGTCGGCGGAGTTCTGGAACGAACACCTGCGCGGCAACACGCCCGAGCATCCGCCCGGTGGCCGTCACGAAATCATCCGTCGTCACCTGGCCACCCCGTGCTGGCGCAGTAGGAACTCCTCGGGTTCCCCGCGTCGCGCTTAATCGTCCAGCACCGCGGGCGAGTTCCTTAAGCCAGTCCCGGCGCGGCTCGCGATGTCCGCCCCGCCGTTTCCAACGCCAGCGACTCACAAACATACCCACAAATCCGCCCATGACGGCGATGAGCGCCCCAGGGCTATTCGGCCGAGTATCCACCAGATCGAGGCCACCGAAATCTGTCAACCAAAGAACCCCAGCGGTCGCAAAGTATCCGACAACCCAGGCCACTGTCTCATTGAATGCCTGCCCAAAGCGACGCGTTGTTCGCCAGGATAAGACGAAGATCAGCGGCACGATTAACCACATCGCCCCTTGTGACCTCCTCCGATCCACTTCAAGACTACCGGTTTCTGCCCTAGGTGACCAGTTACACTCCAGCGTGGGAGGAGTCGCCCATGAGTCACCATTCTGTTTTGTCAAAACTAGCGCGCCATTACGACCGCTTGGCTGAGCACTACGACTCGGCGATGGATCGCCTCGAAGGATGGCTACTCGGTGACTGGCGGGCATGGGCAGCGGCACAGGCCCACGGTCGTACGCTCGAGATCGCCATCGGCACGGGTCGCACACTCCCTTTCTATCCTGAGGGCGTCGCGGTTATTGGTGTGGAGCTCAGTGCCGGCATGCTCCAGTACGCACGCCAGCGAGCCAGGGGTCGGCAGCTACCCGTCCTCCTCGTCCGGGCCGATGCGCAAGCGCTGCCGATCCGTGACGAGTCCATAGACGTCGTTATCTCGATTCTCAGCCTATGCACAATTCCCGATCACCGCCAAGCACTTGCCGAAGCCTACCGGGTTCTTCGACCTGGTGGTCGTCTTGTCCTCGTCGAACATGTTCGAAGTCCCCACCGGGCCATCGCCGCCGTGCAGCATCTCATTGATCCGTTGAGCATTCGCTTCGCCTGTGACCACCTCACGCGCGAACCGCTCGAACTCGTGCCACAATGTGGCTTCCGGGTATTGGACATCCAACGACGCCGGCTCGGCATCGTCGAGCGCGTACTTGCCGAAAAGCCGCTATGAGCACAACTGAGGAGCGGGAAGGCCCAAGGCGACGGGTAAGTCGTCTCGGTTCCCCCACTCGGCCCAACTTCCCACATAGACTCGTACATTGCGGATACCGGCAAGGCGCAGCGCGAGCGCCGCGTGGGCAGCCCGTACTCCACCGTGACAATAGGTGATGGCCACCGATTCAGGTGTAAGCCCGACGCGCTGTGCCCGTCTCAGAATCTCCGCCGCCGGTAGGAAGGTCCGCTGTCCATCCCAGTCCAAGCTCTGCTGCCAGAACCAGTGACGGGCACCAGGGACGTGGCCACCACGTCGCGCCCGGACTTCCTCTCCCGTGTACTCGCTAAGCCGGCGGACATCAAGGACAACAGCCGTCCCTTCAGCGATAGCTCGGTGCACCGTATCTGCATCGACGATCAACGCAGGATCTGGATCTCGCCCCGGCAGGGTGAACCGCGACCTCGGCCAGACCGGCTCCTCAACACTGACTGGTCTCCCCTCCATCACCCACCGTGTCCAACCACCATCGAGGATGCGAAGACGGTCACCGCATCCGTAGGTGGTCAGCGTCAACCACAGGCGAGCCACAAAATGTCCGCCCTCATCGTCATACCCGACAATCAGGTGCTCGTCGCCGATTCCGAGGTCACCCAGTCGTCGTGCCACGTGTTCCGGTGCGGCGAGTCGATAGGCGATCGGATCGTTCGGATCGACCGTCACATCGGTCCAGTCGAGATAGCGGGCTCCAGGGATATGCCCTTTACGATACTCGGCACGCCCGTCACGCCCGTCAAAGTAGTATCGACAATCTACGACCCGTATACGGGGATCGAGCAGGCGTTCGGCCAACCAATCGGTGTCGACAAGAATTTCCTCACGCCTCATCGCTGCTCCCACTGCTCCCCCTTCCAAGTCGCGCGCGCCGCCACCGCAAGTAGTCGGCGTACCGTAAGAGTTCTTGACGATCTTCAGCCTCAAGCCCCCGCCAAAGGTCACACCCCTCCGACACGGCCTCCATTCGTCCGAGCTGCCCGGCAAGCGCGCCAAAGAATTCCGCCGTCGTCATCCCGAAGGCGGCTGCGAGACGGTCCAGCACTTCGAGCGTGGGGAGCTTCCGCCCACGCTCCAGTTCGCTCAGGTACGCAATGGAGAGGCCGCTCCGTTCCGCCAACTCGCGCAACGACCAGTCCCGTTCCGCCCGGAATCGCGTGAGGATCTCCGCGATCGTGGTTCGTAACCGCTCACTCACCAAGCACCTGCACCCAAACAGTTCGCGTCCGCGGATGCGTGTCGAAGTCCAAGAGAACAATCCGCTGCCACGTGCCCAACGTGAGGGCACCATCGACCAAAGGCACGGTCACCGAGGGGCCAATGACGAGCGACCGGAGGTGACTATGCGCGTTATCATCTGCATTGAGCCGGTTGTGCGCATAGTCAGCGTGCTGTGGCGCAAGGCGCTCTGCGGTTAACCGGATATCCTGCACCAGCCCCGGTTCGTACTCGGAGACGGAGACAGCGGCCGTCGAGTGAGCGACGAAGACACAGACCAATCCGTCGCGAATACCACTCGCCTGGATCACCTCACGGACCTGGCGGGTCACATCCAGCATCTGGTCTCGGCCAGTCGTCGCGACCTCGAATCGACGAGCGAACGCGCGGCTCATGCTTGCCTACCTTCGTCGCGTCCAGCCCACAGCTCAAGGAAGCGGATCAGCGTTCGCACACCATGCCCCGTCGCACCGGCGGGTCCAAACAGTCCCCCCTGCTCCGCCCACGCCGGCCCGGCAATGTCCAGGTGCAGCCACGGACGCCCCTCGGTGAACTCGCGAAGGAAGAGAGCTGCATTGATCGCTGCACCCCAGCGACCAGCGGTGTTTTTGAGGTCAGCATGCTCGCTGCGCAGTTGTTCGCGATACTCTTCCCACAAAGGTAGTGGCCACACGCGCTCACCCACGTCCGCAGCCGCCTGGAGTAGCAAGTCCCGTGCATGTTCGTCGCTTGCAAAGACGCCGCTTCCTCCCCTGCCGAGCGCGACTGCACAGGCTCCTGTCAGCGTCGCAATGTCGATGAGGAGCTCCACTCCTTGCCGCACAGCGAAGGTTAACGCATCAGCGAGCAGTAAGCGCCCCTCCGCATCGGTACTGATCACCTCAACCGTCTTCCCGCTTAAAGTGCGGAGGATGTCGCCCGGCCGGAAGGCATTTCCATCCGGTAGATTCTCAGCGGCTGCCACAACCCCGTGAACTTCCAAGGGTAACTTCAGTGCCGGAAGCGCACGCAGGACGGCGAGCACAGCGGCCCCACCCGCCATGTCACCTTTCATCCGCTCCATGCCCTCGGCCGGCTTTAAACTGAGTCCTCCAGAATCGAAAGTCACCGCTTTGCCAACGAGGGCAAGGCGCCCTCGCACCTCCCCCTCCGGACGGTAAATCAAGTGGACAAGACGCGGTTCTCGACGGCTTCCCTGCCCGACAGCCAGAATCGCCCCAGCACCGAGTTCCTCCAATAGCGCACGGTCGTATATCGCGCATTCCAGTCCGACCTCTTGCGCGACCTCCCATGCGATGCCGCTGAGTCGTTCCGGATCGAGTATGTTCCCTGGCTCGTTTGTGAGGTCTCGAGCAAACGTGACCGCGTCACCCACCAGCCGGCCATACCGGATACCGGTGTCGATATCGGCCCCAGCGACAATCGTGAGACGTTCGATGCGCGCGCCGCCCTCGACGCTCCGATAGCGAGAAAACCGGTAGCTCGCGAGCACGGCGCCTTCGACAAGCACTTGCGCGACTGTTGCGCCCTTCATACCTGGAACCGGAACCAGTGGCCAAACGAGACTTCGCCCGCCGGCCTCGGCAGCCAGTTTCACGGCGAGTGCCGCCGCTTTGCGGACGTCAGTCAGCGTTCGCTGAGTCGACCCACCCAGACCGACGGCGATCAGTCGCTCCGCAGCCATCCCTTCACACGGCGGGAGGACGGCTCCTTGTCCCACACGGCCAGTGACCCCAACAGCGCGTGCTGACCGCCCAATCCAGGCGCGGAGGGATGCTTCGAGAAACTCGAGCGATCCTTCCACCTCGCCATCTGGAACGATGGGGATCACCACGCTGCCAGCCAGCTGATCGAGTGGCTCGCTCGACGTGACGACCTCGATCCCCACGTCACCCTCCGATCAACGGCATCGGCCCTTTCGGTTTCTCGACTTCCGTGACGGATACATAATCTGGATACGCCATCTCCCCGGCGCGGATCGGCACGTCGACAATGTTCTCCCGCGGCGGAATGGGACAAGTCCAGCGATCGTTGTAGGCACAGTATGGGTTGTATGCCATGTTGAAATCGATAACTAGCTTCCCGTCTGGCGTCTCCTGCGGATCGAGATAGCGCCCGACCGAGTAGGTTTCCGTTCCGGCTGTCGCATCGCGAAACGGCAGGAAGTATCTCCCACGGCCCACTTCACGGTAGACCGTCAAGGTAACCGGTTGACCTTCGATCACGAGGTGTGCACGGCCAGCAACAATGAATTCCTTCGGCTCACCCGTTGTTGTCCCGAGCACAACTCGCTCCTGACTCACACCTTCACGATCAAGTTCGACGACGAACCGATACTCAGGTTTGACCGGATAGTAGCGGAGTCCCTGGAACCGCTCCCGCTGCTCCGGAAGCAACGGAGAATTCGGATTGTTTCGGAAAAACTCGTCGCGACGCTTCCGGTACTCCTCGATCCGGCGAATGTACGTCTCTTCGCTGACCATCGTCCGATGCTCCTTACTCCTGCACGCCTTTGCGCCTACACCGCGGCAAGGATACCCGAGAAAACACCGAGCCGGCCTGATGAGGCCGGCTCGGTGGTTCGCGTGGGCGCCCCCGTGAGGGAGCCGGTTACCCGACCACCTCCACGGTGACGCCCGGAAGTTCGTGACTACTCATTCCGGGCATCACCCCCTTTCCCCTGCACGGTCTCTTCTCGAGAACCGCACATGCGCTGAGCCTAACACGCCTCGCACTCAGCGTCAACAGCGCAGTATGGACAGCCCGCCTCGCAGACTAGGATTGACAGACGCTCCACGATACGGTGTCCGATGGCAGACTGACTTGTGAGCTGCATTTGCGCACCCGCTGGTGCCCCTCACCTGGCCAGGCCTTCCAGCGCCTCCTCTAGATCACAGCACACATCGCCTTCACTGCTCGACGTTGGCCCCTCGAACCTCGTTAAGCCATAACAGGCTGAGCACCACCCTTGTCGCGCTCTCCCCAGAAGGCAGACGTACAGAACCTTCAACGGGTCTTTTGCATCACGCGGAGTTAGTCCCCGCACACCAGCATCGAGGCGCTCTGAGGACTGCCGCTGTCTTCCAGCCCCCCTCGGCTCGAAACGGGCAGTGTCTGAGCGCTCCGGCCCCCGACAAGACGAGGTCACCGATCCACCACTCAGGCAATGGTGATCGACAGCCTGAACAGGTATCCTTGCGAGAACCGGAAGTCTCCGGTCGTTGAGTGGGGCTGTGCCCCGAAGCGTCGAAAGCGAGGTCGACTATGCCGAACCGCCTCGCCCACGAAAAGAGTCTCTACCTCCGCCAGCATGCAGATAACCCAGTCGACTGGTATCCGTGGGGAGAAGAAGCGTTTCGCGTCGCACGGGAGCAAGACAAGCCGATTCTCTTGAGCATCGGCTACTCGTCTTGCCACTGGTGCCATGTCATGGAACACGAGTGCTTCGAGAATCCCGAGATCGCTCAGTTGCAAAATGAACTCTTTGTCAATATCAAGGTCGATCGTGAGGAACGACCGGATCTGGACGAACTGTACATGAACGCACTGCAGGCGATGACCGGCTCCGGCGGTTGGCCATTGAATATCTTTCTGACCCCGGACGGCAAACCGTTCTATGGAGGCACGTACTTCCCACCAGAGGACCGGGGACAACTTCCAGCCTGGCCGCGGGTACTGGTCGCCGTCGCTCAGGCCTATCGGCAGCGCCGGGAAGAAGTCGAGCGAGCTGCCGATGATCTGGTCGCGTACTTGCAACAGCAGACGAGGCCACCACTCTCACCGACGGCCCTTCGGGAGCAGTTCCTTGACGAGGCCGCGCGCAATCTCGTCCCACACTACGATCGCGAGCATGGTGGCTTCGGCACCGCCCCCAAATTCCCCTCGCCGATGCAGCTTGAATTCCTGCTACGAACCTACCGCCGTGCCGGAGCACCGCGCGCATTGGAAATGGTTTTACAGACGTTAACCGCGATGGCTCGCGGAGGAATCCACGACCAAATTGGCGGCGGTTTCCACCGCTACGCTGTCGACGACGCTTGGCTCGTTCCCCATTTTGAAAAGATGCTCTACGACAACGCTCTCCTCGCCCGTATCTACACGCTTGCCTACCTGGCGTCAGGCGCCGCTATTTGTCGGCAAGTCGCTGAAGAAACGTTCGCCTATCTTTTACGCGAAATGCACGGTTCGCACGGTGGATTCTTCTCTGCGCAGGACGCGGACACCGGGGAAGGAGAGGGTGCCTTCTACCTTTGGACACCAGAAGAGATCGAAGCAGTTGTCGGCCCTGAGGAGGCAACGCTCGTTTGCCGGTATTTCGGCGTCACGCCACAGGGGAATTTCGAAGGCCGATCGATCCTACACGTGCCGGACGATCCAGCGCTCGTCGCCACGGAATTCGGCCTTTCCCCAGACGAGTTGGCCCACCGCATCGCCAGAGCCCGAGCCCTGCTCTACGAAGCGCGCAGCCAGCGCCCCTGGCCTGCACGCGATGAGAAGGTGATCGTCTCCTGGAATGGACTGGCGATCCGCGCCTTCGCCGAAGCAGGCACTGCGTTCGATCGACCCGACTTACTGGCAACTGCCGAACGGGCTGCACAATTCATCCAAGAAAATCTCTGGGACGGACGTACACTGTTTCACGTTTGGGAGGACGGTGAGGCTCGGTTCTCCGGCTTTCTCGATGACTACGCGAACCTCGTCAACGGCCTGCTCTCGCTCTACGAGGCAACCTTCGACCCAAGATGGGTCGACTGGGCCCGCTTGCTCACCGACCTGATGCTCGAACGCTTCCTCGATCCGGAGGCAGGCGATTTCTTTGATACACCAGCTGATGGAGAGAAGCTCATCGTTCGGCCGAAGACGTTCGTTGACCAGAGCACACCAAGCGGCAATGGAAGTGCAGCGGAAGCACTTTTACGGCTTGGCACATTACTGGGTGAACGGCGGTACACCGACCGGGCAGTAGCAATTCTCGAGCGCTATGCCCCAATCGCCGTCGAGCATCCGATTGCCTGTGGCCAACTGTTGCTCGCCATGGACTTTGCACTGGGCAATCCGCACGAGATTGCCATCATTGGGGATCCAACACTACCAGAGACACGCGCCTTGTTGCGTGTCGTCTACGGAAATTACATCCCGAACCGGGTACTCGCGCTGCGCCACCCCGAGGATGAAGAGGCGGCTCGGAGTATCCCACTCCTTGCCGACCGGACCTTAGTCGACCAGCGCCCCACTGCGTATGTCTGCCGGCAATTTGTCTGCCAGCGCCCCGTAACCACACCACGCGAACTGGCTGATCAACTGGGGGTGCGCATACCGGACGAGTGACTGAGCAGCTGCAGTGGGAGCTCCGCAAGTACGACCGGCCCTGCCGGGCCGCCAAATCGATAGGATAGACAGGCACAGGCGTAGGCGTAGGCCTCTCGCTGGGTAAGGGCGAACTCCGTTCGAAGCACCTCCATCGCCTGCTGCAGCGCGTGCTGCTGTGCAGCGCTGAAGGTCGGTCCAACGCCCACGAGGAGCAAGGTATGCCCTGTGCGAATCCGCGGGGCACGGCAACGGACCTCAGGGTCGACAGTCGTGCGCACAATGACTCGCGCCGCAGCCTCGATGCCAACATGTGCTGGCTCGCCGGCGCCAATGGCCGCATGGACATCCCCAATGTAGAGGTACGCCTCTGGTCGCTGCACCGGAAGCCAGATTGTGCTCCCAGGGCCGAGCTCCACAAGGTCAAGATTTCCACCCCACGGCCACACTGGCCGGAACGTTGAACTCACTCCCCGCGCCGGGGCTAATCCGATACACCCGATGCTCGGCTGCACCGGTATCCGCAGGCGCTCTGAGATCGTCAACGTCCCGTCGAGGAGGGTAACCGCTTCACACCGAGACTCTTCTATGAGATGACCCAATGGTCCAAATCCCCGTAGGGAGACGAGCCAGGCACGCTCAATGATGATGTCCAGGATATCGATCCGGAGCACTTGGCCCGGTCGCGCACCAATGATTGCGAGCGGTCCCGTCACCTGGTTGAACCGCTCAAGGGATAGAGCCTCCAGCGGAATACCGCGAGCGAGAAGTTCGTATGGTTCATCACTTGTCTGAAACTCCACGATCGCTCCCGACGAAACACGCGCCGCGGGAGGAGCATGGGCCTCCAGGGCGGTACGTCGGTGCTGGCACGGAATGATGACTCGGTCAACCGTCATGCTGATCCCCTTTCCATGGATCCGGTTTTCCCAACCAGAGGCTACACTTGACAGCGCGAACGAGGGCGGGAGGCCGAGCTGAATCATGACGCGACAGACATTCGTTATCGGAACCGCTGGACACGTTGACCACGGGAAATCGACACTGGTCAAGGCGCTGACCGGGATCGATCCGGATCGTCTCCGCGAAGAAAAAGAGCGAGAGATGACCATCGACCTCGGCTTCGCCTGGATGACACTTCCGAGCGGTCGGCGGTTGAGCATCGTTGACGTGCCCGGTCACGAGCGGTTTATCAAGAACATGCTTGCCGGGGTGGGCGGCTTCGACGCCGCGTTATTGGTCGTGGCAGCCGACGAGGGGCCAATGCCACAGACTCGGGAACACTTGGCGATTATTGACCTCTTGGAGATCCGGCACGGTGTCGTCGCGCTCACGAAGCGAGATCTCGTCGATGAAGACTGGCTCGAGCTCGTCCAAGCTGAGGTCGAGGAACTCCTGCGGGGGACGACGCTGGAAGGAGCACGGATCATCCCCGTTGCAGCAACTACTGGCCAGGGACTCACAGAGCTCGTCGACGCAATCGATCGCGTACTCGACCACGTGCCCCCACATCCCGGTCGTGGACGACCTCGCCTCGCGATTGATCGCGTCTTCACCATGTCCGGCTTCGGAACAGTCGTCACTGGTACTCTGCGGGACGGTGAACTCGAAGTAGGGCAGGAGGTTGAAATTCTCCCTCGTGGCCTGCGTGCCAGGGTGCGCGGGCTACAAAGCCATCGGACGCGGGTTGAGCGGGCATTGCCAGGCTCGCGGACAGCTGTCAATCTGAGCGGCGTTGAGGTCGATGAAATTGAGCGCGGTGACGTGCTCACCGTTCCCGGATGGCTGAAGCCGACGACGTTGCTTGACGCGCGGCTTCGCATGGTACCGGACGCTCCCGCTCCATTGGAGCAGAACGACGAGGTCGACTTCTTTGTGGGAACGAGCGAGACGCTCGCCCGCGTGACATTGCTCGATGCCGAACGTCTCGAACCTGGGCAAAGTGGCTGGGTGCAGTTACGTCTTCAGGAACCGATCGTCGCAACCCGCGGTGACCGGTTCATTATTCGACGTCCCTCCCCCAGTTCGACGCTCGGCGGTGGAATCATTGTGGACACGGCACCCCGTCGACACCGTCGTTTCCGTCCAGAGGTCATCCGGGCGCTGGAGGCACTCGCCTCAGGTGATCCAGAAACGATTCTCCTCCAGGTGCTTGAAGGCGACCAAGTTCTCGAGTGGCGCGAACTTTTGCAGCGCGCAAGTCTCGACGAATCGACGGCCGCAGAGGCGATCCAACGAGTCATTGGGGCAGGGCACGTGCTTGTTCTTGACGGCGGTGACGGTCCACTGAGCCCGACAACACCCCTGGTCCGGCGCGAGGCAGCAGAGCGACTCTGTGCCCGACTCCTGGAATTGGTCCAGGATTACCACTCACGCTTCCCCCTGCGGCGCGGTCTACCCCGCGAAATGGCGCGCAGTCGCCTCGGCCTTACCCAACGTGCGTTTGATTACGTTGTTCTCCGCCTAGCCAACGCCGGCCAACTCATAGAAGAGGACGAGATCTTGCGACTTCCGGAGCACCGCATCCGGCTTGATGCAGAGCAGGAGAGCCGTGCCCGCGCCTATGAGGCAGCCCTCCGACGCGCGCCATTCACTCCACCAGCACCAGCGGAATATGGACTGGAAAGTGAGCTTGTGCAGGCGCTCGCTGACCTGGGTCGGGTTGTTCGTATCACCGACGACGTCGTTTTTGCACCGGAAGCCTGGGAAGCCATCCAACAGCGCGTTCTCGCACTCATTGATGCGCATGGGAGCGTTACTTTGGCCCAGGTCCGAGACGAACTCGGTACCAGTCGCAAATACGCCCAAGCGCTCCTCGAGTACCTTGATCAGCGTCGCGTCACGCGGCGGGTTGGCGATGCACGGGTCCGTTACGCCTGAAAAGGTGCAGAACCCGATTTTTCTCGCGCCCCACTTCGATGACGTCGCACTCTCTTGCGGCGGAACAGTCTGCCTGTTCGCTGAACTTGGTCTCCAACCGCTCGTGGTCACGCTCTTCGGTGGAGAACCACGTGAGCCGCTCAGTGCCTTTGCACGACAACAACATCGTTGGCGAGGACTGGACGACGCTGCTGTCGTCCAGCTGCGCCGCAAAGAGGAACTCGCCGCCGCAAAGGTGCTCGGTGCCCGAGCTCTCTGGTTTGATATTCCTGACGCAATCTACCGCGACGCACGCTACACTTCCGACTCTGAACTCTTCGGCACTATCCATCCGGACGATCTTTCCCTGGTCGAGACACTCCGTGCAATGGTCGAAGACGTGATTGAACAACAGGGCGGACAGGTGACACTCTTTGTGCCCCTAGCCATTGGTGGTCACGTCGACCACCAAATCACTCGCATGGTCGGGTCGACACTGGCCGCTCGCGGCTACTCTGTCTGGGCTTATGAAGATCTGCCGTATGCGGCTAGCCCGATCGGTCAAGAGCACTGCTCTGAGCTAACTCAGCAATACGCGTCAGCTCCTCCGTGGCTCGTTTTTCTCAGTGAGGAGTTGTTTCGCCGTCGACTCGAGGCTATCTCGTCCTACGAGAGTCAGGTCGCTTTCATCTTCCGCGAGCTGGGCGATGTCGAAGAAGCCCTCCGAACCTACGCGCTTACTGTTGGTCAGGGCCGCCTCGCTGAACGCTTTTGGGAACTCCACGCGTCAGTGAGCGCAGTGTCCTATCTCGAATCAGATGCCGTAGAGAACGAAGGCATGGAATAGGAGCGGAAGACAAGCCAAAAGGTCACCGCCGCCACTAGAGTAAGCGCGGTTCCCCAGCTGAACAGGGATGGATAGCCCCAGACACTCGCGACCTGCCCACCAGCCCACCCAGCTGCAGCTAGCGAGACGTTCCAGCTCAGGAACGTAAGACTATTGACTGTCGCTCGAAGCGACGCGGGCACGATGCGCATCGAGTAGTCTGTGTGCAGCGGATCGGAGCAGTAGACGCAGAACGTCCGCAGAGCATAGGCTGCTGCGGCAAGCCACCAGGTCGGTGCCAGACCAGCGGCGAGGAGCCACGGCGCGGACGACGCTCGCCCGATCACGATCCCCAGGACAAGACCGAAGCGCGTAGCGAGCAGCGGCGCGGCGAGTGCGCCAGCCGCCGTCGCTACGATGCCCACTGTCCGCACCACCGCCACTTCACGGCTTCCCACGCCGTATTCGGAGACGAAAAAGACGTTCAAGAACGGAAGAACAAGACCACCCCCTGCCGCAAGCAGCACCCCAGTGAAGATGAGTCGGCGAACAGCTGAATGGTCGAGACACTCCCGCACACGAATCCGTGGCCGCTCACCCACACCCGCCGAGAGTTTCAGGCGAGGCACAAACCAAAAAGCGGCAATCGCTGGCAGACAACCGGTCAGGAGCGTCAGGCGATAGCGTAACGCAGCATCCTCCTGCCAACGGACGAGCACATCCGGGAGGAATCCCGCATACGCGTTACCGATAACACTCGCGAGAATGCCAAGCGCAGCTGCCGCGCTATACAGGTGTGTCCGTTCCTGCTCGCTGGAAACCGCGGCAAGCAGCGGTGCTTGGGCGATGAGGAGCAAGGACACCCCAACGGCCGCCAACGCACCGCCGATGAGAAGGAGACTCGCCTGAGTCAGGAGACACTCAACTGCCACACCAAGTGCTGTCATCGTCAGGCCGAGCAAAAGGACAAGACGAGGCCCGTACCGGTCGTAGATGATCCCCGCTGGTAGGCTCGCCAGGGCACCGGAGAGTGTTCCCACCGCCGTCAAGACCCCGATGAACCGTTCGTCAAACCCGATGGCCAGTAGATAGACCGTGAAGAGAGTCGTGAACACACCATAGGCAACACCGAGGGCACCGAAGATCACGAGCGCACTTCGCGCTGCAGGTGTGAATTGTCGGATATTCTGCCAGTATTCGCCTGCAAGCGTTGCCAGCCGCATTGAGTGATCCTATTCACGAAAGGCGTGCGGAGGCCGCGAGCGTCCCCACCGCGCCCGTCTGTATCCACTGCCGGTAGTGCAAGCCGATGTTACCCATCTCAACTTCCCAACCCCGGGGATTGGACGGCGTGTACGTCAGGCAGCGCCGTTCAAAACACTGGATCAGCACATCTTGCTCTACCCCGTTCACCCGGACACGAACCCAGTACGGTTCAGTCACCGGAAATCCCACCAGTGCGACCCAGGGTGAGAAGAGGGATTCTTCCCGCAGGTGGTTACCCGCCCAGACCTGCCCCCGTTGCTCAAACCATGCGGCAAACACCGAGGCGACTCCATGGCCTGTCTCCGGAAATGGCTCACCGTATCGTACAGCGTAGCGAGCGAGTTCCGGTTCAGCCCACACGGTCCCATCAGTGTCTAAGCGAGCTGTCACCACCTCGCCTGGGCGGCCTGCCGCAGCCTGCATCATCGAGCCCAGCAAGGCATACGTAATGCCGTTTCCTGGATCACCTGCTACCGCGATCCGTGCCGGGTTGCGGCGCCGTAGGGTCCTGTCCCCGACCTGTTGCCAGCCAGTCATGAGCTCCCATGCGAGCCGTCCACCAGTCACGCGCCAACGCCCGTCAACCACTTGGTCTGGATGCGTCAGCTCCATCCGCCCCTTCTCGAAGTACTGCACGAGCCGACGGCCACCAGGGGCCTCAACGTACGGCTCCCATTCCACCGGGCCAAGTGGCGGCCCCCAGAGCCACGTCCGCTGCACGAGATCCTGGGCAATTGGATCGTCGGTCCGCCGCCACCACCATTGAAACAGCCGCGCAGTATCATCTGGCCCATCGAGTGGATCCACCACTGTCCAGCCAAAGTCAAGCAGCTTCGCTGCATCGTCGTACCACGACTCGAATGTGGAACCAGTGAGCACAACGATCAGCGTGTGGCCCGCCCGCTCGGCGACCTCGATGAGGCACAGTCCGGCCTCATCAGTCCATCCAGTCTTGCCCCCAACAACACCGGGATAACGTTCAGGGAGTTTATTCGTGTGACGCCACATGAAGCCCTCACCGTGGTACTCGCGTGCGCCAAAAATCTCCACAAAACGAGAATCTGCAAGCGCAACGCGCGTGAGCCGAGCCAGATCGAGTGCACTGCTCACATGCCCTGGTTCATCCAATCCGTGCGGGTTCACAAAGTGGGTATTGTGGAGGCCGAGTTCGGCCGCCTTCGCATTCATCCAGCTCACGAATCGCTGGCGGGCTAACGGATCTTCCGCCTTTGGACTCCCACCGACTCCCCTCGCGATCGCCATAGCTGCATCGTTCCCACTACGTAGCAGCAACCCGTAAAGCAGTGTGCGAAGCGTCACGGTTTGTCCCGCAATCAGTCCAGCAGAGGACTCACCAATCAAGTCTTCTGGCACAATCGTCACCTGCAGGTCGAGTGAGCCGTGCTCTAAGGCTACGAGAGCCGTCATCACTTTCGTTAAGCTGGCGATCGCAACCGGCTGGCGCGCCGCGTGCTCTGCGACAACTGTTCCGTCGACTGCCTCCATGATTACCCAGTGCCGAGCCACAACCGACGGCTCGGCTCGCACACCAGGAGAAACTGGGATCTGGAACACCAGCACGCAGAGCAGAACGAGCGACCGAAGCGTGACGACGCGACCCATTCCCTTCCCTTCCTCGAGCCCGAACATTCCTGTTCAGCTTGGCGGAAGTTCCGACACCGCGCAAGGAGGAGCAAGCACTAACGACTCCTGCACACGGGCAGATCTTTTGGTATCTCCTTTCCCTTGAACCGCAGGAGCCGGATCATCGGCAAAGGAACACCGACCGCAAAACCCTCAACCCGTCCTCCCGTGTCCCTGCAGTCGCGCAACACGCTTCGAGCTCATTTGTCGGATGGTTACTCCTCCTGTCTGTGACCCCACAATCGAGCCCCTGCGTGACCTGGAGCGTGATCCTCTGGACCGGCCTTGCGCTCACTCGGTACTTGCACGCGCGGCGCGTCACTCACAAAGAGCGTCACCCGAAGGAAGAGCGCGCAATTCTTCCACACCCGTGCGGGGAAATAGGCAGCGACACAACGGTTGACGTCAGCCAACGGAACCGCAGGATTAGAAATTTCGTGTCCTGCGAATGGACCAACTATTGCATGCCCGTTCACAGACCAGGCTGATGGTCTCCGCAAAGTTTCGCTGTGCGGCAGCAAAAGCTCCCTCTTAGGCAGCACCGACGCGAGCACTCTTGTGGTGTGCGTCACTTGGCCCTAGGCTTGCTCAAGCTTCCAGCGAGGGTACAGTGAGGCGTTCCAGCTCGGCGAAGAGGCTCGCCATCTCGATCGCCGTCACAGCAGCTTCGGCACCCTTGTTGCCAAGCTTCGTCCCTGCTCGCTCCACTGCCTGTTCGATGGTGTCCGTTGTCAGCACACCAAAAATCACTGGGACACCTGTTTGGAGCGCAACCTGCGCGATCCCTTTGGCGACCTCGCCCGCGACGTAGTCAAAGTGTGGCGTTGCTCCACGGATGACTGCGCCGAGACAGATCACTGCATGGTACCGGTTCATTTGTGCCAGGCGCTTGGCCGTCACGGGAATCTCGAACGCCCCAGGCACCCAGACAATGTCAATCGCTCGCGGATCGACTTCATGCCGTACCAGCGCATCGAGTGCACCACGCAAGAGCTGGGACGAAATAAACTCATTGAATCGGCTTACCACAATCGCAAACCGCCGGCCTCGCCCATTCAACGTCCCCTCGATCGTCCGAACACCTCGCCGATCAGATTCCATCATGCTGTGCCTCCTCGCTCTGTTTCGACCCCGATGCTGGCGAGTTCTTGCAGAAGGACCAGATGACCAAGCTTGTCACGCTTCGTACGCAGGTAACGGTGATTGTGCTCGGTCGGCGGTAGCTCGATGGGGACCCGTTCCACCACTGTAAATCCGAGTTCTTCGAGTGCAGTGACCTTGCGCGGATTGTTGGTCATCAGACGGACACGTTGGATACCAAGATCGCGCAGGATAATCGCCGCTTCCCGGTAATTCCTGAGGTCGGCCGGGAAACCAAGCTGAAGATTCGCTTCAACTGTATCCAACCCCTGATCTTGTAGGTGATACGCCCGGAGTTTATTGAGCAGTCCAATCCCTCGCCCTTCCTGGCGCAGGTAGACGATCACCCCACGCCCTTCCATGGCGATCCGCTTCATCGCCGTCTCAAGCTGCGGACCACAATCGCACCGCTGTGATCCAAACACGTCCCCTGTCAAGCACTCCGAGTGCAGACGAACGAGGATCGGCTCCTCACTATTCACTTCACCCAAAACGAGCGCGAGATCGATCTCTTCACCACCCAAACGCTGGTACGCCCGCAGGCGAAACATTCCGAATCGCGTGGGCAGTGTCGTCTCAGCGACACACCGGGCGACCCGTTCGTGCACCAGGCGGTAAGCAATGAGATCAGCTACGTGGACCAGAGGAATATCGTGCAGAGCGGAAAACCGCTCCAGCTCGGGTAAACGCGCCATCGTGCCGTCTGCACTCATGATTTCGCACACAACTGCGACGGGGTACAACCCTGCCAGGCGTGCCAGATCGACTGATGCTTCTGTCTGCCCGTCGCGTTCTAGGACACCACCCGGCCGCGCCCTTAGTGGGAACACATGGCCGGGCATGACGAAATCGGCAGCTGTCGCGGACGGATCAGCCAACTTTCGGATCGTTGTGGCCCGATCAAACGCCGAGATCCCGGTCGTTACTCCTTCACGGGCCTCGACGGACACCGTAAAAGCAGTCCCGAAACGCGAGCCATTCACTGTGGGCGGCACCATCAATGGTAGTCCCAAACGGTCCGCCCATTCGGCAGCCATGGGCACGCAGATCAGGCCGCGGGCTTCGCGCGCCATGAAATTCACCGCTTCTGGCGTACAGAACTGCGCCGCGATCGCGAGATCGCCTTCGTTTTCCCGTTCAGCATCGTCGACGATGATGACAAACCGCCCGGAGCGGAACGCCTCGATCGCGCGCTCCACACGCTCGAATCGCGTCACCGTGCGCCTCCCTCTCTTCACGAGACGAATCCAGCTCGGCGGAGCGCTTCCAGCGACAGGCCGTCGGCGGCGCCGAGGCGCAGGAACTGTTCGACATATTTGGCCACGATATCGACCTCCAGATTCACCGGAGCACCCGGTCGCTTCCGCGGCAACGTGATGTGTTCTTGGGTATAGGCGACAAGCGAGACCTCAAACTCATGATCTGTTCGTCGCTGCACCGTCAGGCTTGCCCCATCGACCGCGATAAAGCCTCGCTCCACCACGTAGCGCATCACGTCCGCCGGTGCAGCGATCCGTACGACGAGCGCCGGACCATCATGCTCCATCCGCACCACTCGTCCAACCGCATCAACGTGACCTTGCACATAGTGCCCACCGAATCGCCCACCGACCGGAACGGCTCGCTCGAGATTCACAGGATCCCCGACCCGAAGCGACCCGAGCGCGGAGCGGCGGAGCGTCACCGGCTGGAGCTCCACCAGGAAGCTGTCCCCGGCAAGTTCCGTGACGGTCAGGCAAACACCCTCGACTGCGATGCTGTCGCCGACACGAGTACCCTCCAGGACGGTCCGACAGCGGACGCGAAGCCGAGCCCCTCCCCCCGGAAGCGACTGCACCGCCACAACCTCACCAATTTCCTCGATAATACCGGTGAACATCACACGCCCTCCGGAATCTCGAGCGGTCGGAGTCTTCCTTCAATGACGACGTCCGTACCAACCTGACGCACTTGCATTTCTCGTAACCGGACAGCCTGTTCCATCGTCTCGACGCCCTGCCCAGCCAGCGGGACCGGTGCGTTCGCCCCGCCAATAAGCACTGGCGCGATAAAGGCCACCACACTATCGGCGAGCTCCTCGTCGAAAAACGCGCCGAGCACGCGACTACCCCCCTCGACAAGCACTCGATTAATCCCGCGCTCGGCAAGAACGCGCAACGCAGCCCGGAGATCAACGCGGCCACAGCGCTGTGGAACGAAGACAAGCTCCGCCCCCGCGCGCCACAGCGCACCAACTCGCTCCGGTGGGGCTGCTTCCGTCGTGACGATCAGGGTACGACCAGGGAGATCCGGAGCAAGTAAGCGAGCTGTCGGCGGCGTCCGCGCGTGCGTATCGAGCACAACGCGTAGCGGATGGTGCGGACCACCGTCGCCGGCATCCTCCGGATCGAGACGTGTTGTCAATTCCGGATCGTCTGCAAGAACCGTTCCCACTCCGACCAGAATCGCGTCGTGGCGATCCCGCAACTGGTGTGCGTATCGGCGTGCTTCAGGACCGGTGATCCAGCGCGAATGACCGCTGCGCGTCGCAATATGCCCATCGAGCGACATTGCGTACTTCAAGGTGATGTCCGGTAAACCATGCCGCAATCGCTTGAAATATCCAGCATTGACCTCGGCCGCTGCCTGCGCTTCCACCCCCAGGGTGACCACGATACCGGCCTCGCGGAGCCGTGCTATACCCCGCCCAGCAACTTCTGGATAGGGATCAATAACCGCTACAACCACACGTGCAATGCCCGCTTGCAGGATCGCATCGACACAAGGTGGAGTCCGCCCGTGGTGGGCGCAGGGTTCCAGTGTGACGTAAAGGGTTGCTCCACGCGCCCGCTCGCCCGCTTGACGAATGGCGACAATCTCTGCATGCGGCCCACCGGGCGGCTGTGTGCAACCTTCGCCGACTACAACACCGTCGCGAACCAGGACCGCCCCGACCGCCGGGTTCGGGGCAACACGTCCTTGTGCACGCCAGGCCCAGGCGATTGCTCGCCGCATCCACTGCTGATCGACATCGCAGGCGTACGCGTCGCTCACGTCCCTCGCCCCATGACGAAGAACCCGGGTGGCAGAGCCCCCGGGTTCAGGATTGGTCGAAGTCGCTGAGAGACCGGTGCGAACGACCGGAACAACGACCTTCTCCCATCCGGACTATACCGTCGGCCCCGGAATTGGCGCCGTTGGCGCCTCACCGGATCCTGCGGCCATTGGCCGCTCGCGGGCTTTACCGCCGGTCGGGAATTGGCGCTTCGCGCCTCACCCTGCCCCGAAGGTCTTGCACTGCCCAGTCTACGGCGCGCTGCGTCGTTCGTCAACTCACTCGGCACTTCTCCCACAGAGGTGGTCCTCGAGATGATTCCCCTGGCCGACAAAACGCGGGATCGACGCGTTGTAACAGGCCCCATCAAGTCGATTTCAGCCGATCCACTCGATCCAGGCGCTGGAGCCAACGATCCACCCACCGCGCGGCCCAGTACCCGCACAGACCATGGACTCCACCACCGGGTGGCGTCGACGCGCTACAGAAAAACAGCGCCGGGTCGGGAGTCCGATATGGTGGCCACGGCCACCAGGAGGGACGCGCAAACAACTGACGGAGCGTCGGCCAACCGGCCCCAAGATCACCTCCTACAAGGTTCGGATTCCTCATCTCCAAATCGTGCGGGCCCCATGCCCGACGAGCGAGAATCCGCGAGCGGAACCCGGGAGCGAACCGTTCCACCTGGCGCTCGATCACGTCCGTCGCGTCTCCCTGCCAGCCGTTCGGCACGTGACAGTATCCCCAGGCAACAGCCACCCCGGCCAGCGTGCGGCTCTGGTCAAATTGGCTTGGCTGGACGAGAATCACGAACGGTCGCTCCGGCATTCGGCCATTCACTACCGCTCGTTCTGCCGCAGCGATTTCCTCCGCTGTCCCACCAAGATGAACGGTCGCGGCAAGAGCGCACGCTGTGGCCCGCCAGGGAATCTCGTCTCGGAGCAGCCAGTCGATCTTGAAGACACCAGGGCCATGCCGGAAACGCGCCAGCTGCTGGCGATACCAGCGGGGCCAGCGCTGACCGACGAGCGCTAGCGCATTTTTCGGAACCAGGTCGAGTAGCACCGCGCGAGCCGGGGGGATCTCCGTAAGTCGATGTACTGGATACCCGCTCTGAAGTCTTCCACCCCAGGCAGCGAGTTCGTCGATCAAACGAGCGGCAAGTTGCGCTGTGCCGCCTCGCAGCAATGGCCAACCGACCAGATGCGCGCACAGCGCGAGCACCAGGGCAAAGGCGGCTGAGGGCGCACGTTCGAGCGGCAGCGTGCTGTGCGCAGCGAGGCCGGCAAGCAATGCCCGTGCCTGTTCGGTTCGAAACTGCTGGCACAAATGGATTGCCGAGCGCGTGCCCTCCCGAGCGAAGTGCAGGAGTGCGCTCCAAGGTACCGGAAGTTCTGGAAAACGTATTACTCCGGGAGCAGGAGAAAGCAGCATCGCGAGCAGCGCATCGCCACGCTCGAGTAAGGGTTGAAAAAGTGCGCGATACCTTCCTCGATCCTCCCCGAGCTCGTCCGCGGTGCGCTCCAGATCTTGCCAGAGCAGGATCGCGCTTCCGTCATCGAACGGATGAGCAAGCGCCGCAGGAGAACGAACCCAGACTAAGCGTTCTGGAAGACCGATCGCACGGAAGAATGGCGAGGCCGCTGCGAGTGGCACCACCGTCGCACAGTGATCGTGTCGGCAGCCGGGCACGATGCTGGGATCTGTTCGCAGTCCTCCTCCGATCCGTTCCTGCCCCTCAAGGACGAGCACGCGCCGTTGGTTGCGCGCAAGCGCAATCGCCGCCGCCAGTCCGTTCGGACCAGAGCCGACGACGACCGCGTCCCATTGAGACTGCCGCATCAGAGTGTCTGTCAGCCTTGCGGTGTCTCCTCGTCCTGTCGACCTGCCACCGACTCAACCATCGCAACAAAGGCGGCTTCCGGTCGAGCTCCCTCGAACTCTAGCGACTCATTGATGACGACCTTGGGCACTGCGAAGATCCGATAGCGCTGTGCAATATGCGGGAACTCGCTCACTTCGACGACGTCGGCGGTGACCTTGTCACTTTCAATTGCCATCATGTGCGCCAACCTGGCGACACTTGGACAGTATGGTCAGGTGGGGGTGACAAAGACCTTGATATGAACCGGTTGCGCAAGCTTGGCAAGCGTCTCACGGCTCAAGGGACTGAGTTCGGTGGTACCACGCGAAACCTCGATAATATCCTCGATCAGCGTTGCGAACTCATAGCCAGCGGGGACGCCGATGAATCGCACCGTCCCCTTATTGTGGCCCTTCAAAATGATCGCCGGGATCTCCTCCACACCAGCCTGCTGAGCCAACTCGGCATCTTGCAGGAGGTCGTGCATCTCCAACGTAATCTTGTCGGAGAGCGCAGCCACTTCTTCGAGAAGTTGGTTCGTCTCACGGCAGGTTGCGCATTCATACCCTGGAATACGAATCTGGGTAACACGCTGCGTGAAAAGGACGATTGTTACAGGATCCCGCAGGCGTTCGGCGAACACCTGGCGCAGGTATTCCTGGTCTGCTGGCGAGAGAATTGGCATCGGGTTCCCCCTTCCCGTCTCGCACTATTCCTGGCCGAAGCGTAAACCATCAGGCACTCTGCTGCCATGTCACCTGTGTGATAGGATCGTGCCTGGAGGCAAGAATGAGCCGCATCCTCGTCGGGACGTCGTCCTGGACTGACCACGAGGGATTCTATCCGCCGAATATCCCTGACCGCGAGCGGTTGCGCTTTTACGCCCGCTACTTCCCCATCGTTGAGGTGAATTCGACATACTATGCCATCCCATCGCGCCGAGTGGTACAAGGCTGGGTTGAGCGCACTCCCCCTGAGTTTGTCTTCGATGTGAAGCCGCCGCGCCAGCTTACCGCGACACCCGAACAGCCTGGCGGGGAAGCGCCGGTTCCGGATAGCGAGATCGCTGCTCGCTTCCTTGACGCGATCGAGCCGCTGATCGCTGCGGGGAAGTTGGGAGCGATCACGTTCCAGTTTCCGCCGTCGTATCGCAATACCGAGGAACACCGGGAGTATCTACGCCTGTTGCCAGAACTCTTCCCTGGCCTGTCAATCTCGGTCGAGTTCCGGCGACGCGACTGGTTAGATGAGCGCCATGCCCACCAGACTTTGGAACTGCTCAGGGAGGCGGGCTTGAGCTACACGATGGTCGACGAGCCACAGATCGGAGTCGGCTGTGTTCCACCGATCTACGCTGTGACCAATCCCCGCCTCGCGGTCGTTCGTTTCCACGGTCGAAATGCCGAGACTTGGTACCGTTTCACGGGCAAGACAGGCGAGCGCTTCAACTGGGAGTACCGCCAGGAGGAACTCGAAGAGTGGCGGCCAAAGCTGCTCCGGGCTGCTGCTGAAGCGCAGGAGGTGCACGTCTTCTTCAATACCAATTACGGAAATCAAGGGCCACGCAACGCCGTGCTCCTCATGGATCTCCTCGGACTCGAGCACCCACCGTTACCGAACCTGACTTGAGAGTCAGTGCACCTGCAAACGGTACTGTAGGAGGAAGTGCCACAGAGCATCCGCCGCAGCCGAGACCGGGCGTCCGGCGCGTCGCACGAGTGACCACCAGCGGCGCACTGGAAACCCCTGAACATCAAGAATGACGAGGCGTCCAGTCTCGAGTTCGAGCCCAATCGCATCACGTGGCATAACGGCTACGCCAAGATCCGCAGCGACAGCTTGCTTAATGGCACCGTTGCTCCGGAGCTCCATCGCCACGCGAATCGGGAAACCCGCTTCAGCAAAGATGCGTTCGGTATCGGCTCGCGTTCCGGAGCCGATCTCCCGCACGAGGAACGGCTCGCGGGCAATCTCCTCGAGCGGAATTTGATGACGGCGCGCCAGTGGATGGCGAGGCGAGGCGATGACAACAAGTTCGTTCGGCAGGAACTGAGCGATTTCCAGGTCTTGTGGATCCTCGATCAGTCCCATAATAGCGAGATCGGCGTCCCCGGCGAGCAGCCGTTGGTGAACGGCAAAGCGATTGAGCACGTCAAGCGAGAGTTCCACACCAGGATAGGCACGGTGAAAGGCACCGAGCGCCTTGGGGACGACGTAGATGCCCGCTGTTGTACTGGCAGCCACCCGTACTTGACCACGCTGGGCGCAACGCAGCTCGCGTACCGCACTCAACGCTTCGTCCAAAAGATCGAGCATCCGCTCGGCGTACGGGAGGAGTTGGCGTCCCGCTTCGGTTAACTCGACCCCTCGCCCGGTGCGCTGGAAGAGCGGGACACTCAGGATCTGTTCCAGCGCCTTGATCTGGGCCGAGACAGCCGGTTGGCTGATCACGAGCTCCTCAGCAGCACGCGAGAAGCTGCGGTGGCGCGCCACAGCTCGGAACACCTGCAGCTGCCGTAAACTCACGTCCATATAGATTCCCCCTATGCAACACATCACGAAGTGCTATTGCGAATTATATGCCCATATCGGTATGCTGTGAAGTGACGGAGCCGCTCCGTCAGGAGTTATCGATCCGAGGGAGGGATCGTATGCCCAGGCAGATCAGCGCACGGAAGATCACGCACCTAGTCGCCTCAGCCTACCGCACCAAAGCCTATTCCTCTGTAGTATCACGCTGATCCCCAGTCACAACACGTCTCGCGCCCAGCTCGCTCGCCGCCTACGCGTCACTGCGGTCGCGGCAACACTTCTTGTCCGTCAGTGTGAAGCAAAAAGAAGGGAGGATCGCCATGTGGTCGTTGCCCCAACCGGTAGCCAATCCTGAAGAACTCCGTGAGACCCCATTGCTGCCACCCGGATACCGGGTGCCCGCTTCTCGTTGGGTGCACCCAAGCACGCGCCTGCGCCAACTTCTCGAAACGCTGCCATTCGTCTTCGCACCCGGCGTGTTCGATCCGCACGGGGCACAGCTTGTGATGTACTACGGCTTTCCCGCTGTCTACTTCAGCGGCTACTCATTTGCTATCGGTCACCTCGGTACAACCGACATGGACCTCTACTCAAGTGTGGAAATTGCCGATGCTGCCCGTCGGATCGTCTCAGCGCTCCGCAAGTTCCAACTGACGATGGCTGTCGGTGACCCTGAGAAGGGTATTCCGCCCAAGCACCTGCATATCCCCCCAGTGGTCGCCGATATGGACACTGGATATGGGAACATGTTCAACGTCCAGCGCACGACCGAACTGTATGTCACTGCTGGCGTGGCGGGAGCGCACATCGAAGACCAGGTGATGCCGAAGCGCTGCGGGCACATCGGCGGCAAGGCACTCATTCCCGCCCAGGAAATGGTCGGCAAGCTCAAGATGATGCGCGCAGTGGCCGATGATCTCGGCAATCCTGACTTCGTCATCATTGCTCGCACTGACGGTGTCTCAGCAGTTGACGCACCGGAATCAATCCGTGGCCTCCCGCTCGCTATAGAGCGAGCCCTACGCTATCTTGACAGTGGTGTGCCTGATCTTATCTGGTGCGAATTCCCCACCTCGGACCGCCGTCCCCTCGAGACTTTCGTGGAAGAGGTGCGCAAGCGCTTCCCCGATGCTCGCTTCGCCTTCAACTGGTCCTCGTCCTTCAAGTGGTTCACTGATCCTAACCCGATCAGCTTCCGCGAACTCGGCGAGATGGGCGTCCGCTTCATCTTCATCACTCTGGCTGCCCAGCACGCCATGGGACTTGGCTTCAGCGAACTTTTGCAAGACCTCGCTGCTCGCCAGGAGCAGGCCTATATCGACTTGCAGCGCCGTGAATGGGCACCAGGCACCGACTTCCCCACACGCAGCCATCACTTCTTCTCCGGTGTCCCGTATCACCATCTGCTCGGTCAGGCGTACGACGCACCACGCCTCGGTACTCAATTCGAGGAAGAACTTCCTGAAGAAGCAGTGGTCTGAAGCAACCGCTGACGCCGGGATGTGGAGAGAGCTCTCTCCGCATCCCGGCGTCATTTCGTTACACTAACCGCGAGCGTGTCGTGCGGTGATCAGGTGAGGGAGGCAACCTGATGGGAGGAGAAATCCGTATCGTCGGCCCGGTGACTGCCGAGTTCGCCGAAATCCTCACCGAGCCAGCACTCGACTTCGTCGCCGCGCTCCACCGTGAATTCAACCCCCGCCGCCTTGAACTTCTGCAGCGGCGGGTCGAGCGCCAGCAGGAGATCGACGCTGGGCACTTTCCTGACTTCCTTCCCGAGACGGCCCACATCCGGGACAGTGAGTGGCAGGTCGCACCGGCTCCGCCTGATCTGCAGGATCGACGGGTCGAGATCACCGGTCCCGTGGACCGGAAAATGATGATCAACGCGCTCAACTCCGGTGCCCGCGTCTTTATGGCCGACTTTGAGGACGCTCTCTCACCAACCTGGGCGAATGTCATCCAAGGGCAAATCAATCTCCGTGATGCCGTCCGTCGGACGATCAGCTTTGAGAGTCCTGATGGACGGGTCTACCGCCTTGCTGAACGAACCGCCACGCTCCTCGTCCGCCCACGCGGCTGGCATCTCGTCGAGCGACATGTCTTGGTCGACGGCGAGCCGATTTCAGCCAGCCTCTTCGACTTCGGTCTCTACTTCTTCCATAACGCCCACGAACTCCTGGAACGAGGCACCGGCCCCTACTTCTATCTACCAAAACTTGAGAGCCATCTCGAAGCGCGCCTCTGGAACGATGTCTTTAACTTCGCCCAAGACCGCCTTGGTATACCGCGTGGCACGATTCGCGCGACCGTCCTGATCGAAACAATCCTGGCTGCCTTTGAAATGGACGAGATTCTCTGGGAACTCCGTGACCACGCCGCAGGACTCAACGCTGGCCGATGGGACTACATCTTCAGCGTGATCAAGAAGTTCCGACGCCACCGCGAATTCCTGCTTCCGGATCGTGCCCAGGTGACGATGACAGTCCCCTTTATGCGCGCCTATACCGAACTGCTGGTCCGTACCTGTCACCGGCGGGGTGCTCATGCCATCGGTGGAATGGCCGCCTTCATCCCCAGCCGCCGCGATCCACAAGTGAATGAAGTCGCCTTGGCCAAGGTCCGCGAGGACAAGGAACGCGAGGCCAATGATGGCTTCGACGGAACTTGGGTCGCCCACCCTGACTTGGTTCCTATCGCTATGGAAGTCTTCGATCGCGTGCTCGGCGAAAAACCGCACCAGAAGGATCGCCTTCGCGAGGACGTCCGCGTCACGGCGCGCGACCTCCTCGATGTGCGTGTCCCCGGCGGTCAGATCACCGAAGGCGGCCTCCGCAACAACGTGAGCGTGGCTCTCCAGTATCTTGACAACTGGCTGCGTGGACAGGGCGCGGCCGCAATCTTTAACCTGATGGAGGACACCGCGACCGCCGAGATCTCACGCGCACAACTCTGGCAGTGGCGTTATCATGGCGCACTGCTGGCGGATGGGCGCCCGGTCACGTCCGAACTCTACGCCCAAATCCGTGACGAAGAACTTGCCAAGCTTGGCGGTGAGCAAAATGGGCGCCTGCGCGAAGCTCGGGAGATCCTTGATCGGCTCGTACTCGCTGACGAATTCACCGAGTTCCTCACGTATATTGCCTACGACTATATCGACTGAGCACTTGTTCCTATCTCTCTCGGAAGCGCGAGAGCGAGGAGCTGGTCAGCCAAATGCTCCAGCTCCTCGCGCGCTCGCAGGGTTGTAAGCCAGCGCTCGGGAATCGCTTTGGCGCCATACAGCGCCCCGGCCAAGGCCCCGGTCACCGCACCGGCCGTATCGGCGTCTCCACCGCGGTTCACCACGCGGACAACAGCATCCTCGAAGGAGTTTGTCCGATAGACGGCAGTCAGAGCCAGCTGGAGGGTATGCAACACGAACCCTTTTGACGGAAGTTCCTCTGGCCACCGGAGCATTGCCTCGCGCACCGCCTCGGCGACACGCGGTTCCGCTACGACCGCCGCCTGTTCCAAAAGCGAGACGGTTGGGGTACCCACCGGTGACCTCAGGGCAGCAGCAATTGCTTGACCAAGCGCCACACAGGACCAGGAGGCAACAGGATGCGCATGCGTGATCTGAGAGACCGCCAAGCTGTCTGCGATCAGTTCATCGGGCCGCCAGGCATGGAAGAGCGCAATAGGTGCGGTGCGCATGAGCGAGCCATTCCCAGCACCGTGCTCTCCACGTTGCTCCCAGACACGTTGGCCGGCCTCGCGCCACGTGACCCCATGGGCAATCAGGTCCAGGGCCTGTCGCACCGTCCCTCCCACGTCTTTGGGGCCGGTCGCGAGCCAGGCGACGAAGCGTTGCGCGATGTCGGCCGGTTCAACCCTCCCGCACGCGACAATGCTGCGTGCGACGCAGAGGGTCATGTCTGTGTCGTCCGTATGCTCACCAGGCTTCAGGCGCAGCCAACCACCACCGATGATGTCCCGGTGGACTCCAAAGCGCTGCTGAATCTCGGCGGAACTCATGAATTCGACCGTTGCACCGAGTGCATCTCCGACGGCGAGGCCCAAGAGGCAGCCGCGAAAACGATCCCGCAGTTGCTCATTCATGAGCGTTACTCCTCGCCCGCTCCACGACTGCGGAGCGTCAGTACCGCCAGTGGTCGACCCAGGACCGCCGACTCAATCAGCTTGAGCATTGCCCGCCAGTATGCTCGTCGCCCTGGCACAAGGTCGGCCAAGGTTACCACGGTCTTCGAGTCCGCGGGCATCCTCCCCGTTCCATCCCAGAGCACACGTGCTTCAGCGTTTGGGAGGGCACCAGTGAGCAGGTCAGCGAGCACTGCCAATGGGACAGCCAACACCTGCGCCACCTCCTGCGGATCGGGCATGAGCGTGTGTGGTGGCGCAGGTAAGAGCCACAGGAAGAGCTCCTGAATCTCATAATCCTCTGTGTTCTGCTCCTGATGCTGTGACCAGCGACTTCCAACCCAACGCAAATCACGCGGGTCAGCTTGGAGTCCGAGCTCTTCGTAGAGTTCCCGCAGGACTGGCTCGCGGTCAGCCCCTTGCCGAAGGCGTTGTGGATCGTATTCCCCAGCGCGGAAATGCCCGCCGACACTCACGTCAATCCGACCGGCCATGGTGTCCTTGGTCAGACTCCGGCGCTGGAGCAGAACGAATATCTCCTCGCCCTCGCGCCAGGCAATCCAGAGATGGAACGCCGCATGCCATAAACCCGACCGATGGGCAACATCTCGTGTTACGGTGAGTTCGGTTCGCTCCCCTTCAGGAGTGAGCACATCGAAAAGCTCTCCCTGCGGATCAGTCGTGCCAGCCATCGTACAACACCATCTCCCAAACGCGAAGCCATTCACCTGAATGGTACGCTTCGGATCGCGGTGGAAGGAGGAGCGATGGAGGCACGTCCCCAAATCGATATCACAATCTTCCAGCAGGTAGACATGCGCGTCGGCCGCATCATCGGTGTCGAGCCTTTCCCTGAGGCCCGTAAGCCGTCCTATAAGCTCACCATTGACTTCGGTCCCTTGGGAATTAAGCGTTCCTCAGCAGCCATCCGCCCCTGGTATGAACCAGAAGACTTGCTCGGCCGTTTGGTCGTCGCCGTTGTCAATTTGCCAGTTCGCCGCGTCGCAGGCTTTCCTTCCGAGGTCTTGGTACTGGGAGCCATCCAGCCAGACGGCCGAGTGATTCTCCTGCAACCGGATGAACCGGCTGAGCTGGGGAGTCCAATCGCCTAGTACACGCAGCTACCGGTTACCTGGTACCACGCGAGCGCATTCTCGAGACTACACCCATGAACATTCGCGCGCTGACGTTCGTCTCGCGTCCTTGAGCCGTGTTCTTGACATCTCACCCAGCGGTACAAGAGACCTACCGCTGGTGGTGTATGCCCTTTTAATGAGAGTTATGTTTGGCGCGGTTGGAAGAAGAAATGGTGGAGTTCAGATGAAGCCTTGACGATAGCCGCATCACACTGCACTCCTCGCGGCCACATTTCTCATGATCGGTTTTCTGGTAAACTGGCTCCTCTCGAACCTGCGACCGAGAAGTGAGAGTCCGTCGACTGCGCAGCCGACGGCGGACACACACACCGCTATCCATTCCAAGATTCCGCGTCCTGGTCGCTGTCCGAGGTGCATCAAGGCTGGCAACGCTGATGACCACTCAAAACAGAGTCTCTTCACGCCACCCCAGAGCCCGCGAAGCGCAATCAGGGACACCACAGGTGTCCTTAGCTACCTTGGATCAAGGCCGAAAGGATCACTCCGGTTCCTGCTACCCGGGTGATCCGCGAGTTCAGCGCGACACGATCCAGAGCAAAATGGCTCCTCCGAGTATGAACCGATAGGCAACAAACACACCAGTGCTGTAGCGTTGCAAAAACCGTAGAAGGAACCAGATCGCAGCAAACCCTGTCAGACCAGCACTGAGCATCCCGACCACAAATGGAACGAGTTCCTCCCGAGGCAACCCGGTCTGAAGGAGATGAATCCCCTCGAGCAGACCAGCTCCAGCGATGGCCGGAGTACCAAGAAGAAATGAGAAACGCGCTGCTGCAGCACGTTCGAAGCCGAGGAAAAGGCCAGCAGTGATCGTACTTCCCGATCGAGAGACACCAGGAAGCAGGGCAAACATCTGAGCAAGCCCAACGAGTAGTCCATCACGAAGGGAGAGCTGGGAGAGTGTCCGGCAGTGGTTTGCCCGCCGTTCGGCCAACCAGAGTAACCCACCCAGAAGAATGAGGAGAATGGCACTCAGTGCAATGGCTGTTTCACCCCCACCCCCAGCATGGAAGAACTGGTCGATGGCGTCATTACCGAGAAAGCCCGCAACACCGGCAGGAACCGAGCCAAGAAGAATCGCCCACCCCAGACGACTCTCTGACGAACGAAGGAATGAGCCCGCCAAAGTATCGCGCACCCAACCTTGCGCCAGGGAGAGAAAATCTCTCCAGAAGTACGCCAACACGGCAACCAAGGTGCCCAAATGGAGTGCAACGTTGAAGGCGAGTCCCGGCTCGGACCAACCAAGCACCCATGGCACGATAATCAGATGCGCCGAGCTGCTGATAGGCAGAAACTCTGTCAGTCCCTGCACCACCCCAAGGATGAGGGCCTGCCACGCATTCACGATCCTGGAGCCTCCTCCACCCGAGTCCGGCGAATGACCGACCAGCTCAGCTGATGCTGCCACCAGAAGGCAAGACCGACGAGCGTGATCGGGAGGTAGAGAGCCCCATGCAATACGATGGCATAGGAGAAAACCGCCGCACGCGGCAGTCCAGCAAGCCCGGAGAGTGCTAGGAGGATTCCGGCTTCGAACGGTCCCACATACCCAGGAGATGATGGAATGAGAGTGGCGAGGTTCGCAACCGCCGTGGCGAGCAGCACAAGCGCTGCCGAGAGGTCCAGTCCGAAACCGCGAGCAATCAACCCGTACATCGCCGCTTCGGCCAACCACGCAACAATCGAAAGCACGGCTGCTGTCCTGAGCGTCGGTCCGTGTCGAAGTGCACCGATACCGTCGAAACCGGAGCGGAATATCCGGTCAACCCGAGGGCGAAACCGCAGCGGAATCAGTTTGGTGGTTCGCTCAACGAGCTCCACGGTGCGCCCCGATCGCGCAGCGACAAGAGCGAGGGCCAGCGTGGGTAGGAAGATTCCAGCCGCAACTAGCGCCACGTGCCGCAGCGCTGAGTTCAGTGCCACAGCAACCGAGGCGACGAGGATAAAAGCAAGCATCGTCAAGCCATCGAGTAAGCGCTCGATGACAATGGTGGCAAGCGTTGCTGTCTTGCTCGTCCGAAAACGCTGTGAGAGCGCATACGCCCGGACGACCTCACCGGTCCGGAAGGGCAAGATATTGTTCGCCATGTATCCGATGGCCACGATTGGGAAAAGATCCCGCCAGGATGCTCGACACACAGGGCGAAGCAGCACCGACCAGCGCATCGCCCGTATGGCAGTTGCCAAGAAGTACACAAGGATCGCAGGGATTAGCCACCAATAATTGGCCGCCCGAAGCGCAGCGAAAAGTGCCGCGAAGTCCTGGCCACGCAGCGCGAGATAGAGAAATACGATGCTGATCAGAACACCAATGACGACGCGTCGCACTCGTTCGTTCGTCCCCTCCTCACGCCTCGCGGCGCGCCGACGCTGGAGTATAGCAGGACGCCTCTATCAGCGTCGGCGAACCTCACACCGCCGATGGCTCTCACTGAGAGCTCTGAGATCTGGTCAATCGGCTTATGAGAAGCGCCCATGATCACGAGGCCTCCGGAACCGATACCAGTACTACTCTTTCGTCGCGCCTTTCGTCGGGCGCCGGAGTCCTCGACTTCTACCAACAGGGCGGCCACTCGCCTCTCTGCCGTCAACCATCTGCTATCACCAAGGTACCAGATACATCGATCCGTTACGTCTTCCGTCTCCAGAGAAAACGCGGACAAAAGGGGTTCGGTTCCGCACTGTGCACTGCTCACGGACGTAGGGCGCTGACGAGGCGAATCAGCATCGTTTCGGTCGGATCCTCCTGGAACCGCAAGGTCGCGCCTTACTTGGTTGTCCCATCGCTCCTCTTGACGCCGAATGCGTCGGCACGTACGCTGGCCGTGGTCCGTCGACTGTCGACGATCGACGGGCCATGGCATTCATGACCGGGAGATCCACCGACCGTGCGTCGACTACGAGCGATCTCGACCTCAACATTGTCACAACGCGTGGAAGAGCAATTGCGTGAGGCTATTCTGCTCGGCCAACTCCCGCCAGGTCAGCGCCTCATCGAGGAGCAGCTGGCTCGCGAACTTGGTGTCAGTCGCGCACCAGTGCGCGAAGCGCTGCAGCGCCTCGCGCACGAGGGGTTCGTTAGCGTCCGTCCACGACACGGCTATGTCGTACAACCTCTGACGGCGACGATGGTCGAGGAACTCTTTGATCTGCGTCTGGCACTCGAGCCACCGGTCTTCCGCACGGTCGCACAAGCGTTTACGGAGGAACTCGGGCGGGAGCTCGACGACATCCTCAGGCGAATGGATGGCGCTGCAAGCCGCGGTGATTGGGCCTCTCTCGTGCAGGCCGATGCCGCCTTTCACGCTGCTATCGCTGTGGCAAGCCGGCGACCGATCACCGCCCAGTTGCTTCGTCAGCTTGAGACGCTGATCGCGCGCACAGTCATCTTGCTTGGATCAATCTACCCGGATCCGCAACTGCTTGTGCAGGAGCATTCTCACCTTCTCGCGGTCCTAGCAAGTGGAGAGCCGGAACGTGCAGAAGCAGCGATCCGCGACCACCTGCTAGATGCCCGTACAAAGCTCCTTGCCTCCTTTGGAGAAACTTCGCCGGTGGTTCCGACCCAAGTTCGACGTGAGGAAGGAGGGAGAACAGATGAATGAGATACACCGAGCTGCGACGAGCGGCACATTGGTCTCGCGGCGGCAGCTCTTACGCGCGTTGGTGGGGATTTCGGTCGGTCTCGTCAACGGGTCACTGCTCTCCGCTTGTGGGCAGGAGACCACTCGTCCGACGCCCACGGCGAGTGGGGGCAGCACCGCGGGTGGTACTTCTACCCCCGCGACCAGTGGAGCGCCGACGGTCATCACCGGTTCGGGTGGCGAACTGATTGTCTACAGTTGGTACCAGAAATGGATCAAGGAGCAAGCTATCCCAGCCTTCGAGCAGGAGACTGGGATCAAAGTAACCTATCTTGGTGCCTATGCGTCGAATGATGAGTGGTGGGCTAAGCTCCAAGCAGGTGAATCGTGGGACGTTTTCATCCCATCCACGAGCTATGTCATGCGAGCCATGGCAGCGGATCTGCTCACTCCGCTGGATTTGACGGCGATCCCGAACTATCGGAACTTAATGCCAGAGTATCAGAACCTCGACTACTACGTGAAAGACGGTAAGACCTACGCGGTTCCTTTTGATCGTGTCTTCTACGCCCTGGCCTACCGCACTGACGTCTTCTCGGTACCACCTGACTCCTGGGCAGTCACGTGGGACCAATCCTACGCAGGCCAGATCGCCCTTCATGACAACGCGTACTCTCGGATCGCTTACGCTGCACTTATGATCGGAGACGACCCGATTCAACCGACTCGTTGGGACGAAATCCGACAGAAGCTTCTCGAGCAGAAGCCCTTGGTTCGCAAGTATTGGAAGGATTACCAGAACGGGATGGAACTCTTTGTCAATAAGGAAGCGGTGGTTGGCCAGCTCACTGACGGACGTGTGCGCATGGCACAAGATCTTGGCGCACCTGTTGGCTGGACTGTTCCCAAGGAAGGTGTGCTGATCTTCATCGACACCTTCGCTATCCCGAAAACAGCGAAGAACGTCGAAAACGCACACAAATTCATTGACTTCCTCTTGCGACCGGACATCCAGCTTCTGCAGCTACGGAGCATGCGTTACGATGCCGTCAATGCGGCAGCTCGCGAGGAGTTGCCACCCGAGGAGCGCGCCCGCTTCGAACCACCGGCCGGTGCCAAGTTGATCCTTGGCGACCTTGCTCCTGCTGCAGTACTTCAGAAAGCCTCGGAACTCTGGAACGAGATTAAGCTGGCATGAGCAGAACGAACGCGCCACTGATACAGCCATGACGGCGAGTTACGACGTCGAGCTGATCGCTGTCACGAAGTCTTTCGGCGAGGTCGTCGCCGTCGACCGCGTCGACCTCGCCGTCGAACGTGGCACATTCTTAACCTTGCTCGGACCGTCCGGCTGCGGCAAGACCACCACGCTTCGCCTGATCGGCGGCTTCGAACACCCCGACAGCGGCGAGATCGTCATCCGCGGTCAGCCCATGGGGAGGACCCCGCCGTACCGGCGTCCAACCTCGATGGTGTTTCAGAACTACGCGCTGTTCCCGCATCTTACCGTCGCCGAGAATATCGCTTATGGCTTGCGGGAACGTCGCGTTGACCGCACGACGATCCAGAGGCGTGTCCGCGAAATGCTGGAACTTGTGGCACTCCAAGGGCTCGAGAATCGCTATCCACGCCAGCTCTCCGGCGGACAACAGCAGCGAGTTGCTCTCGCCCGGTCGCTCGTGATCGAGCCAGCTGTCCTCTTGCTCGATGAGCCACTTGGGGCGCTCGATTTGAAACTGCGGCGGCAGATGCAACTCGAACTGAAGCGCCTCCAAACACAGGTCGGCATCACGTTTATCTACGTGACGCATGACCAAGAGGAAGCGCTCACCATGTCCGACCGTGTGGCTGTTATGAATCACGGACGTATCGAGCAACTCGGGACACCAGAGGAGCTGTATGAGCGACCGCGGACACGTTTCGTCGCTGAGTTTCTCGGTGCAGCCAACGTGCTTCCGGCCGTTGTTCGCGCTGCTGATGCAACAAGTGCATGCCTGGAGATCGCTGGGCGTCGTCTGACGGTTCCGGTGCGTGGTCTCACAGCGGGCTTACCCGTTGCCCTTGTGGTACGTCCTCACTGGTTGACGCTCCGATCAGCAGAAGACGAATCGGCTGAGTGGCAAGGAACGATCGTGGAACGTGTCTATAAGGGATCGACGATCACCTACCGCGTCCAGATGCACGGCGAGGTCAGTATTCTGGTTGACGTCCCAACCGGTTCTGGCTTGTGTGTCTTCTCGGTGGGAGAAACTGTCGCTATCGGGGTTGACCCGTCGCGGCTACACGTTGTAACAGAGTGATGCAATGTCCATTTGGCAGGTTCGACATCTCCGCCACGTTCAGCATTCCGGTCTGCTGACCGGGCTGGTTTTCGTTACCCCGGCATTGCTGCTTCTTCTGTTGTTTCTCGTTCTTCCTGTCTTCCTGGTCGCCGGCTATAGCGTCTATTCAACGGATCCGGTCACCGGCCTCATCCGACCGGACTTGACACTCGCCAACTACACACGGATCGTCAGCTCGCCAGTCTATCGCCGCGTCTTCCTTCGCTCACTTGAGATCGCCAGTGTCAGTACCCTTGCCGCACTACTCATCGCCTACCCAATCGGATATACGCTCGGCACCCTCGTTCCGCGACGGCGACAGCCGCTCTTCCTCCTGTTTGTTCTTGTTCCCTTCTGGACCAGTTACATCGTCCGTACGTACGGCTGGATCGGCTTCCTCCAGAAGGGTGGTTTCCTGGACAGCTTGGTCTCTTTGCTTGTTCCTGGGCAGGTGGAGCTCGGTCTCCTGTATACCCGAGCAGCAGTGATCGTCGGATTCGTGCACGTCTATCTGCCCCTGATCATCCTCCCGATCTACGCGGCCTGTCGCTCGCTCGATCGGCGTCTCCTTGAGGCCTCGTCTGATCTCGGAGCCCGCCCCTGGCGAACATTCTGGCGGGTGACACTGCCGCTGACCCTCCCGGGTCTCGTGGCCGGAGCGGCACTCTTCTTCGTCGCTGTGTTCGGCTCGTTCGTCACGCCTCAGCTTCTCGGCGGTACCGGCGATCTCATGATTGGCAACCTGATCGCCGACCAGTTCGGCGAGGCGTTTAACTGGCCATTTGGAGCGGCCTTGGCCATAGTGATCACGGCAGTAGTCCTCCTCGCGTTGGTTCTTCTCTTCCGCTTGATCGACGTGGAGCGCTTCTATGGCTGAGCGATCCGCCACACACGTGACTCTCCAACCACACCGTACAAGGTCTTGGAGCCACCTCGTCCTCTACACGATGACCGCACTCGTCTATGCGTATTTATTCGCTCCAATCATCGTCGTCGTGATCGCATCCTTTAACGCGAGCGGACTAACCAGCTTCCCACCGACCGGGTTCACAGTGGCCTGGTACCACGAACTTTTGCGTGATGGTGATCTCCTGCGTGCCTTGCGGACCTCCCTGCTCGTCGCCACCACCACAGCTTTCCTGACCATTCTCTTCGCGACGCTCACCGCGCTCGGGCTCGTTCGGCTCCCCTCGCGCTGGCGTCGTCTTCTCCAAGCCGGCTTCTACTTGCCGGTCGTCGTTCCTGGCATTGTGACAGGCATTGCGCTGGTCTTCTGGTTCAAACGCATTGGTGTCCCGCTAGGATTTCCAAGCGTGCTCATCGCCCACATTGTTCATGCATTTCCGTACGCCCTGGCCATCGTTCTGAGCGCCTTCAGCGGGTTTGACCGACGGCTTGAAGAAGCATCGCAAGACCTTGGTGCATCACCCTGGCGAACGTTTTGGCGTGTTACTTTCCCGCTTATCTTCCCCGAACTGGTCGCTGGGTTTCTCCTCGCGTTCACGCTGTCCTTTGACGAGTTCGTGCTCACCTTCTTCGTTACGGGAAGCGGTGTGATTACGTTGCCGCTCGAGATCTACAGCCGGATTCGCTTCCTGATCTCTCCCGTCGTCAACGCTGTTGCGGCGTTCGTGCTGCTCGTCTCTATGGGGCTCGCTCTGGCTGTACAGCTTCTCGTTCTGCTTCGCGCACGACGGGCAGCCTGACGAGAGAAAGCTCCTCGGAAGCCTCTTTTCACAGATGCCATTTGTTCCATGGAACAAGAGAAGAGTAAGCCGAGAAGGTTGGACTACCCAGACAATCTTACCGTGATCCTAAGGATATGCTTGACACGTGGTGAGACCAGATACTAGAAAGCATCATTTTTACCCTTGTCGCCGGCAGTGCTGTGCTCGGCCGACAGTACCTGACTCAGGCCAACAACGAACTTATCGCAACCACCCTTTGGTTTGTTGCGCTTTTTTTCTGGATTCTCACCACTTACACATTCTTCACCGCTGTCACCATTCGTGAGCACAAGCCCACGCTTGACGCCGGCCTTCATGGTGGATGGCTACTGGCCACGGTCGCAACCCAGTCACTCACAGTTCTCGGCGCTCCAGTCGCACAGGCGCATCCGGCATACCGCGAGCTGATCTTGTTCGCTGCCGTCTCTTTCCATCTTGCTGGTGCAGTCATCTACGGCATGCTCATCACACTGATCGCGTACCGGTTCACGTTTTTCCCGGTTCGACCCGATGCGCTTGTCCCTCCTTACTGGATTAACATGGGCGCCGTTGCCATCACCACTCTGGCCGGAGCCAGCCTCGTCATGCAAGAAACAGCCTGGCCTCCACTGCGAGCCCTCGATCCATTCCTCCGTGGGAGCACTTGGCTGGGGTGGTCGATCGGCACATGGTGGATTCCCCTCCTATTTATCCTCGGGTTCTGGCGACATGGATACAAGCGTTTCGCCTTTCGCTACGATCCCCAGTACTGGGGCATGGTCTTCCCGCTTGGCATGTACTCCACCTGCACCGACGCACTCGCACGGGCACTCAACGTGCCGTTCCTTCTCCCGCTCGCACGCAGCTTCGCCTATCTTGCGCTCGTCGCCTGGCTGGTCGTCGCTGGAGCTTTACTCGTGCGTTGGTATGGCTTTCTACGCCAGGTATTATCATCCCCAACCACAACACTCCTCATATTTGATACAGCCACACCCGCAAGTCACCCACTCCACCCAGATTTATCGAATGTCGAAAAACTTGAATGCCTCAGCGAAGAGCATTTGCTCAGCATTCGGCCAGCCACGACGGCGTGCTTCTGCGGCCGTATCCTGCGCCCACAGCCGGAGCATCGGTTCCGGATCCCAGTCACCCAATTGACTACGATGCGCCCGCAAGGCCTCCACTTTGCGCTCAAAGAAAGCCGTGATGTCCACAAACACATCCGGCTCACGTGCACCCGAGAGATACACATACGGCACGACGTGCGGCTCGAGCCCCTCCTCAAGGAGCTCCGGAAACGTCAGCCGATCACGCGCACTCGGAAAGACCGCAGCGAGTGTTGCTTCACCAACGGCGATGTGATCGGGATGTTGAATGTACTCTTGGCCGAAGTACCGGGCGGTCGGATCCTGGCAGACAACCGCATCGGGGCGAAACCGTCGGATAGCCCGGACAAGATCGCGCCGCAACCGGAGGTCGGCCACGACTTCCGCATCTCGGTAACGCAGAAACTCCACATGCTGGACGCCCAAGAGACGAGCCGCCTCGCGTTGTTCAGCTTCGCGGATCGTCATAAGCCGTTCCGGCGTCATCGTTGGGTCGTTGCTGCCCTTGTCACCGCTCGTCACCAACAGGTAGACGATCTCGCTTCCTTCACTCGCCCAACGCGCGACCGTCCCTGCACAAAGGAACTCAGCATCGTCTGGATGAGCCATCACTACCAGGACCCGTTGCGGTCGTTCCGGTATGCGCACGACCTCACACTCCCCTCGACTCCTCGTCTCCCTGATCAAAGATTCCAACGCACCAGCGCCACACCGGCAGTGGTGGTGCTGGAGGCAGAGCGCCCGCCTCCAGCCAAGCGAGATACCGTGATGCCCCCACACAGAGCGCCTCGAGATCGATACCGAGGCATCCATTCGGGTACTGTTCCACACGCCGAAGCCCACGCGTCAACACCTGTCGAGCTCCGACCAAATTGCCACGCTGCGCGTGATACAGCCCCACCGCGATCTGAATTAACCCACGATAGAGGTCGCGGAGCGGCCCCTCCGTGGCGCGCCACAGCTCTTCTAGCACCTCGTGGCAGGTGAAATAGTCGCCGATCGCAAAGAGTTGACGGGCCCTCACAAGCTCGGCAGGTGGTGCTCCACGGCAAGCGACTTGTAGGTAGTCGTTCACCGACATCCGATACACTCCGAATGCACAACCGCTGTCTGCGCAGGATCTCCGCCGGTCAAAAGCTGCCACGCCGCGGTCAGTTGGGCATCGGTGCGCAGATCATCCAGCGTCACGTGCTGGCCGTTCCGAGGAGCCAGAGGCATCTCGTTCGTCCCGAGTGTCACCGGCACGTCGGGTTCGATCCCGTTCCGCCAAATGACCCGACCGTTCGGTGTTACCCAGATTTGGGTACCGATGAGGAGTGCGGAACCGTCCTGCAACCGGAATTCAATGAGCACCGTCCCTGTGCCAAACGTGCGTTCACCGACAATGCGGGCACGACCATAGTCCTGGAGAGCTCCGGCGACAATCTCCGCTGCTGAGGCAGAGTCGCGGTCCACGAGGACAACGAGCGGGAGCATCGTTGGCTGGCTGTCCGGCTTCGTCCGGTAAGTCGTCTCATTACCGGTCCGATCACGTGATCGAAAGACAACCGTATCTGGCGGCAAGAACAGTCCGCTCACGTTGACCGCCTCATCCACCAGTCCCCCAGGATTCCCTCGGAGATCAAGGATGAGGGCACGCACACCGACCTGCTCAAGTCGCTCAAGCGCCGCACGCGCTTCATCCGTCGCGCCGCTAGAGAACGAACTGATCCGTACGAAGCCAACCTGTTCCGGGAGAAGCGCCCAGCGTACCAACGGCGCCCGAATCTTGGCACGCACGAGGGTGACTTCGAACGTCACACTTTCGCTCGGCCGTTCGAGTGTCAGTGTCACCGGTGTTCCTTCTTGCCCTCGCACATGCTGCACCACACCATCGAGACCAAGCTCTTGGACCGGGAGTCCGTCCACAGCAACGAGGACATCGCCGACCGCAATACCGGCCCGCTGCGCAGGTGACCCTTCAAAGACATCACGGACGATGATGAGCCCGTCCCGCTCTTCGATCTCGATGCCGACCCCAGCATATTCGCCAGCAAGCTGCTCGCTGTGTTGCGCAAGCTCCTCCGGAGTGAGATACCGTGTATGACCATTGTCCCCTACTGCATCGGCAAGCCCTCGCAGCGCGCCAGCCAGAAGACGCTTATCATCAAGCGCTGCCGGATCGACATAGTGCTCATGGAGTAGCGTCCAGGCCTCGCTGAAGATCGCGACGGGCGTCGGCACCTCGGCAGCAGTTGTTGCCGGAGCCAGTGGTTCCCGCCATGCCTGCCCGATCAAAAGTCCGGCGAGGAAGAGCGCCAGCGAGATCAGAATCCAGGGCCCTTGCGGTGCCGGTGGCCGTGCCCGGTTCTCGTTAACATTTGTTGTCTGCACGCTTCGCCTCCACGAGAGGGGGATCCACAACCACGGGCACAAGCATAGCCAGTCACCATGCGGACTGCGGCTTCCCGTGGCCTTCAGGACAGACGCTGCTCCTTCTCGGCACGCAGAAGGTCGAGTGTCTCCACCGCGTGACGCAGATGTGGGATCACAATGCTTCCACCTACCATGAGTGCCACCTGCATAGCGTCAGCGAGTTCGCTCTCTGACCATCCGAGTTCCACGCAACGGTCCAGGTGATAATCGACACAATCGTTGCACCGCAGGACGAGCGAAGCCACTAGACCCAGCAGTTCCTTGGTCCGGGCATCGAGTGCTCCGTCCCGATACGTCGCGCTATCCAAGGCGAAGAAGCGGTTCATCTCCCGATGCCCCAACTCGCTGATTCGCTGGTTCATCCGAGTTCGGTAGGCTCGGAACTGCTCCAACCGGTTCTCGCCACTCATCGCCAAACACCCCTTTCCTTCGCCCGGGTTCACTGGTACGACCGCGAGAGCAACCTTGTGACAAACGGTGAACTTGTGTGCACTCGTCGGCAATAACTCTTCCGCCGCCACTCCCCGGAGGCATGGAAATCAGCCAAGCACTAACGACTCGCCCCTCTTCGCAGAGCCAGCTGGAAGCATGCGGCGAGACGCAAGACCCCTGCTGCCCTGTCCGGCCGCCGACCCTCTTTGCGTCGACTCTCGCGAGGGCTTTTCCGTGTTGACACATCGGAGAGTCAGGCAACCAGAGAGGCAAGGACGGCCCAGCCGGCAGTATCGCTGGGCCGTCCTCCACAAGTACTCCAACGTCAGACCGTTTTCACCGCTTCCACGAGACGCTTGAGCGTTTCCTTTGCGTCTCCGAACAGCATGCGCGTCTGCGGCATATGGAAGAGCTCGTTCTCTACACCTGCAAAGCCCGGCCGCATGCTCCGCTTCAACACGATAACGTTCTTCGCCTGATCGGCGTTGAGGATTGGCATGCCGTAGAGGGGGCTGGAGGGATCCGTCCGCGCCGCTGGATTGACAACATCATTCGCGCCCACAACAAGCGCGACATCTGCGCGCTGGAACTCCTCGTTGATTTGCTCCATTTCGTACAACTTGTCATAGGGGATGTTGGCTTCAGCCAACAGCACATTCATGTGCCCAGGCATACGACCAGCGACCGGATGGATTGCGAACTTCACCTCAACGCCACGCTTTTCAAGTTCGTTGGCCAGTTCAGCGAGTTCATGCTGCGCCTGTGCCACGGCCAGCCCATAGCCGGGAACAATGATGACAAGGTTTGCATAGGCGAGAAGCACTGCTGCATCGTCGACCGTGGTTTCGCGAATCGGTTTGGCTTCACCAACGGCCGCCCCGGCGGCACGGGCACGGTACGCTCCGAAGAGCACATTTGCAAGCGAGCGGTTCATGGCGCGGCTCATCAAGATGGTGAGCAGCGAACCCGAAGCGCCCACCAGCGCACCCGCAACAACGAGGATCTGGTTCTCAAGGACAAACCCCGCGGCGGCAGCTGCCAGGCCAGTCATCGAGTTCAGAACCGAGATGACTACCGGCATATCGGCACCGCCAACGGGGAGCACAAGCAAGATGCCAAAGAGGAGCGCCAGGCCAAACATGATCCAGACGCTAGGGGTCGAGCCAGCGAACCCCAGTAACCAGATCCACATCGCCACGATCCCGGCCGCAACCGCGACATTGACCGGAATCTGCAGCGGGAAGCGCACCGGCCGCCCGGTCATGAGCTCTTGCAGTTTCAAGAACGCGATCACGCTCCCGGTAAAAGCGATCGCTCCCACGGTGGTTCCGAAGGCGACGGATGCGCGTTCACCGCTGGTCACTGCGCCACTGGCGACGAAACGTTGAAACTCTGCAACCGCAACCAGTGCAGCAGTTGCGCCGCCCATGCCATTGAAAAGCGCCACCATCTGTGGCATGGCCGTCATCGGAACCACGCGGGCCAAGTAAATCGACCCAGCGGCACCCACGACGGTACCGACAAGGATGACCGCGATATTGGCGGGTCGCCAATGAATGTGTGGATCGAGTAATGTCACGGCAACCGCAACCAGGAGTCCGGCCGCAACGAGTTGGTTGCCGGAGCGCGCTGTGCGCGGCGAACTCAGCCGCTTGAGACCCAGGATGATTACAATCGCACAGGCGAGATACGCAAGATCGATGATCGCGTCACGCAGGTTCTCGATCACCGCTGCCCCACCACTTCCTTCTCACGCACCGCAGCCGGCGCCGGCGCTTCCGCCTTCGTGGCCGCCGGCTCCTTCTTCTTGAACATCTCGAGCATCCGATCGGTGACGACAATTCCACCGAAGAGGTTGCCAGCTCCGAAGAGACAACCGAGGAGACCAAGCAAGAGCGTTAGCGTGTTATCAGCCGTTCCCGCGACAAGGATCCCACCCAGCAAGACAATCCCATGGATGGCGTTCGTTCCCGACATCAATGGTGTGTGAAGCAACGTGGGAACACGAGAAATAACCTCAAAACCTAGGAAAATAGTGAGCATGAGTACATAGAGACCGAGCAGCAGTTCCTGATTCACCGCACTTCCTCCTTAAGTCGCTCGAGCGTTGGGCCGTGCAGGATCTGACCATCCTTGGTCAGAACAACTCCGCGGGTGATTTCATCCTCAAAGTTCCACGCGAACTCGCCCTTCGGCGCAAGGTGCTCGAGCAAGGCAGCCACATTCCGCGCGTACATTTGGCTTGCTGTGTACGCCATCTCGCTCGGGAGATTGAGCGGGCCCATGATCGTGACCCCATAGCGCACGATCGTCTCACCAGGTACGGTGAGTTCGCAGTTCCCTCCCATTTCCGCAGCAAGATCCACGATCACCGATCGTGGCCGCATCTGGCGCACCGTCTCCTCACGGATCAGCAGTGGCGCACGCCGCCCTGGGACAAGCGCCGTCGTGATCACAACATCTGCTTCTAGACAGTGGTTATGGATCAGCTCCTGTTCTCGGCGCAGATGCTCTTCCGCTAGTTCTTTCGCGTACCCTCCGACCTCTTCGGTCGTCACGCCGAGTTCGAGGAACTTCGCCCCAAGACTCTCTACTTGCTCTTTCACCACCGGCCGCGTGTCGAACGCTTCGACCAGCGCACCCAGACGCCGTGCCGTTGCGATCGCTTGCAGCCCTGCCACTCCAGCTCCGAGGACAAGCACTTTGGCAGGGCGAATTGTTCCCGCCGCCGTCATCATCAGTGGGAAAAACTTCGGCAGCTCGTTCGCCGCCAGCAAAACAGCTTTGTACCCCGCAACCGTGCTCATGGACGACAAGGCGTCCATCGGCTGTGCCCGCGTAATGCGCGGGATCGTATCCATACTGACCGCGATGACTCCTCGTTCTGCCAGCGCAACGACGAGCTCCGGTGCGATTAATGGCTGGAGGAAGCCGATGACCACTTGACCCGGACGGAGCAACTCGACTTCCTCCGGCAACGGCCGTTGTACCTTCAATACGATGTCGGCACGCCGGTAAACATCAGGTCCTGTTTCGACGAGCTCCGCACCCGCTTCGGCGTACTCGTCGTCCGTAAATCCCGCGGCCAGCCCGGCTTCCCGCTCAACCAAGACCTGAAACCCGAGTCGCCTGAACCGTTTCACCGTTTCAGGCGTCGCTGCAACCCGTCGCTCCCGGGGTGCCCGTTCTCGGGGAATGCCGATGGTCCGAAGGGGACCGCTCGAAACCTGCTGCACCGCCGCCGCCCTTTCATCGAGCACGTCCGCTACACGACCGCCCACGCTCTCTCTATATTTTCTTTTCTCGGGCTCGAGCTCGAGCCCGAGTGGATACGCAGCGTCTCAGCTAACTCTAGTCGCCCTCGGCCGAACCAGTCAAGGACCGTCCAGTATTGACGAACGAACGGACTTTTCCACAGAAGTTTTCCCTCTTGCTGGTCATGATGCTCTTCAGTCATCGCATTTCGCTCGCAGATGCCTACCGTCTGCTTCTGCGCCACCCTACCGTCTCAAGCTCCACCTATTCTTCCATCTCTACGTCTTCCGAATGAGATTTTGACGGTCCATTCACCATCATCAGGCAGGAATACACCCACAGGACGCTGCCTCTCTGGGACATGGCAACCCACCGTTACATGTGCTCTATAGCCTGATGTGCAACAGACTGGAGCAGTCGCTCGAACTCCGCTGCAATTCGGTCTAGCGACGACCGCCTCTCGGCTCCAGCCACTGGTCGCGCAGGGCACCCAACGGCAAGTGCATGATCTTTCTCACTCATACAGACCAGACACCTCTCGCCCCGTTTTCGCTAAGAACGTTGAGACAATGAACTCCTTGCCCGCTCCTCTCGCTCACCGAGCGACAGACTTGTGTAAGACGCTCCCCGGGCTGACGCCCGCTTCCTCTCGAACCTGGGGACCAGCAGTACCCGAGAAGATCGCAAGATGCCTTTTTTGAGGGCAGCGTCACTCTACCTGCGTGCGAGATGAACTCGTTGTGGATGAACTCGTTGTGGAGGAAAGGGGCTCGGTTGCTCTTGCTCCTCGACGTCGGTCTCCATAGGATCACAGTTCGTGTCGTTTCGCGACACGCATGCGCAGCGGAGATCGACTGGGGGTTAGACGATGACTGAGTGGCTGTGGACAACCGTTCGATGGATCCATCTTGTGGCGATGGCATTCTGGCTTGGTGGGCAACTTTTTCTCATCCTCGTCGTTCGACCCATACTGCGCCGTGAGCTCGACCGTCCCCAGCAGACAACACTCACCGCCGCGCTCGGGCGGCGCTTTTCTCCACTCGCCTGGATCAGTCTAGTACTCCTTATCGTGACGGGCTGGCTTACGGGTGAACACCGAGGCATCGTCTGGAGCACACTGCTCGAACCAAGGAACACCTACGGGCGCATTCTGGCAACGAAAATTCTCCTCGTTGCTCTCCTGCTCCTGCTCACACTGGTGCATGGTCGAATCTTCGGTCCACGTCTGGCCGCTCTTGCTCAATCGCGAGCGCCAGCGGACCGCCAGCGGTATCATCGCCTCCTCCGTCTTTCCCTTGTCGTCTCCGCACTCAACTTGCTGCTGACGCTTGCGATCGTCTTCCTCTCGGCGCGGCTCGTCGCCTAGCCCCACGGAGCTAGCTGGATCCGGAGCATCATGCCGTCAAAGTAACCCCATGAACGGACGAAATCCTCCCAGGCAAAGGCACGATACTGACCATCGCCCGGATCCGCCACGTAGACCCGCTCTTCGTCGTAGCCGTACACGACTACCACGTGCTCCTGCGGTACGAGCACGAACTGCTCGCCCTCAAATTCCCCGACAAGCTGTGGTTGCACGGATGCCATGTTCGTTATCCAGACTACGACTGGACGTCCGGCGCGAAGTTCGCTCTTCAGAAGCTCGGTGTTCCCCTGCGCGTAGACGGCCTCGGCCTGAAAGCCGTAGCGTTGCAGCAAGGGAACCAAGGGTTCAGCATAGATGCCGTAATCGTCCGTGCCTCCAAATTGACCATTCATATCACCCCGGAAACCACGGTGCGGATTCGGGTGACGCGGCATGTTCTCGATGAAGACCCACTCCGAAATCGGACGCCCCCAATACGCCGTCACCATGCTCAAGGCCGCGGCTTCGCAGCTCAGCGGCAGCGACTGACGGTACGCCGGCACGCCCTCCAATCGGACGGAACCCTCTTCCTGATGGGGGATGACCAACACCTGCCCGACCGTGATCCGATTAGGATCGGACAGTCCGTTCGCTTCTGCGAGCTGGCGTACTGGTACACGAAACCGTGCCGCCAGCGCCACCAGTGTGTCGCCCGGCTGCACGACGTAACGTCCAACCATCTCGTCGGGTTGACCCGTGTCCTCCCGCTCTGGGATCACCAGTGTCTGGCCGACCAGGATCCGATTGGGATCAGCGAGGCGATTGGCCGCGACCAGTGCAGCGACCGAGACACCATACCGTCGTGCAATCGCCGAGAGCGTCTCACCCGGTTGCACACGGTGGATGCGTGCGCTGACACGCTCTGGCTCCGGGATGACGAGCCGACTCCCAGCCCAGATGACATCCGGATTTGCGATCTGATTCATTGCGACCAGTTCCGCAATGGGAACACCATAGCGAGCAGCGATCCCGCTCAGGGTCTCTCCTGGCTGTACCACATGGAATGTCGCTGCACTCACGCGCTGTGCCGCGAGGGCCGTCAACGTCGCCACAATTCCTGCTACGGCACGCCGGGCCCGCGGTTTTTCCTGTCGAACTCGTCTGCCGAACCACCTTGCTGGTTCGGGCTCGACCGGTGCCGCCAACTCGAGTTGTTGTCGCCGTCGCCAACGCTCGCGCTTGACGTAGTACTCCACCAAGCTGCACGACACGGCATCCTCCTCCCGTGGACGTGCACGGACAGTGTGTACGTACACTATAGCGTTCCCGCCGCCAATCGCCAAGGGGGCCACAGACGCCGCGAGCGGTAGAAGATGGCTCAGGTCTCTGACCTAGTGATGGAGCGAGGGTAAGGACAGCGACTCACTCTCCTGTGTGTCTCACCGCGGTACGCCACACCACCCAGCCCAGGCACAGGCGAGGCAATTCCATGGGCAGTAGCTCCGTCGACTTTTCTTGGGAGACGGGCCATCATTTCAGTTTGATGACCGTCGGAGTACCCGTACGTCGCTCGCACTGCCGACCACGACCGTATCCGCGAGGTTGAGGAAGAGCCCATGGTCGACGACACCTGGCAACCGCTTCACCAGTGCGTCCAACCGCTCAGGATCCTCAATTTGCCCGAACTGCACGTCGAGTATCAGGTTTCCATTGTCCGAGCGGTAGGGACGACCATTCGGTCGACGACGCAACGTCGGCTGCCCACCGAGTTCCTCCAGCCAGTGCGCGCACCAGACCCACCCGAACGGCACCACCTCGACGGGGACAGGAGAGCGCGCGCCCAGGCAAGGCACCAGCTTCGTCTCGTCAACGACGATGACAAGACGCTGAGCGGCTCGAGCCACCAGCTTTTCGCGAACAAGCGCGCCACCGCGACCCTTGAGGAGCGCCAACGACCGCTCTTCAACTTCGTCGGCCCCATCGATCGCCAGATCAACCCGGTCGACGGACTCTGGTTCGCACAGTTTCAGCCCCACACGGCGCGCAAGAGCAGCCGTCCGACGTGACGTCGGTACACCGATGATGCGGAGCCCGGTGCGAACGCGCTCACCGAGCGCGCGCACCGCCAGCTCGGCCGTCGAGCCGGAGCCAAGACCAACCACCATGCCATCTTCGACCAGTGAGGCCGCATATTGCGCAGCGCGTTCCTTCGCTCGCTCTGCTTGCACCGTCACGTCCGTTCCAAAAGCTCGATAGCCGAGGCCACAATTCGATCACTCGTCAAGCCATAGGCCCGAAGGAGCTCGTCCGGCGCACCCGACTCGGCATACGTATCGTCGAGATCGACGAATGCCATCGGACAGGGATGATGCTGCGCCACCGTCATCGCCACGACACTTCCCAGCCCACCATAGTGGAGATGTTCCTCGGCCACGACGATTCCGCGCGTCTCCCGGGCCGCCTCCACGACCGCTTTCACGTCGAGCGGGCGAACAGTGGCCATGTCCAGCACGCGTGCCTGTACACCGCGCGCCGCCAGCTCCTCCGCAGCATCAAGCGCAGCAGCCACCATCAGACCGTTCGCGATTAGTGTGATGTCGTTTCCCTCGCGAAGGCGAAATGCGCGACCGATGACAAACTCGACCGACGGCTCGTAGATGACTGGTACCGGTGGACGACCCAGTCGCAGATAGGTCGGCCCCTCCCAGGTGAGCATCGCTCGAGTCGCTGCTCGTGTTGCATGCTCGTCTGCTGGCACCAACACCGCTACGCCTGGCAGCGCGAGCGCAAGTGCCACGTCTTCGATCCCCATCTGTGAGGGGCCATCCTCGCCGATACTAATGCCAGCATGACTGCCGACCAACTTCACGTTGAGCCGCGGAAATGCGACACCCATACGAATTTGATCAAATGCATTGCAGAGGAGAAAGCAGGCAAAGCTTGCAGCAACCACCCGCTTGCCGCTTGCTGCCAGACCGGAGGCAACTCCGACAAGGTTCGATTCAGCGATGCCGACATTAAAGAAGCGCTCGGGAAATGCTTGGGCAAAATATTCTGTCCGCGTCGAATTGCTCACGTCACCATCGACAACAACAAGATCGGGAAACTCCCGACCGAGCTCGCGCAACGCCTCTCCGAATGCGTCACGCGTGGCCTTGCCCAGACGAAGTCCAGCTCGCGTTCCGAGATTCATGCTAGCTCCTCCAGTGCTCTTTCGAGCCGATCCCGCGGGACGGCACGACCGTGCCAAGTGAAGTCGCGTTCGAGGAATGAGACCCCCTTGCCCTTGACAGTATGGGCGATAATACACGCCGGGCCGTCGCGGTATGCCTTTGCGAAGCGCAACGCTTCGTGCACGGCAGCGAGATCGTGTCCGTCCACCTCGCTGACGTGCCACCCGAACGCGCGCCACTTATCGACATAGCCCCGCGGATCAGTGATTGCTGAGACTGGAGCTGTCTGCTGATAGCCGTTGTGGTCGACGATCGCGACCAGGTTGTGCACGCGCCATTGGGCAGCCGCCATCGCGGCTTCCCAGATTTGTCCCTCCTCAATCTCACCGTCACCGAGGAGGACAAACACATGGTAATCCCGACCGTCGAGCCGGGCCGCGACGGCATGACCCAGACCGATCGACAACCCTTGGCCAAGGCTACCGGTCGAGGCTTCCACCCCGGGAAGTCGACGCATGTTTGGATGGCCTTCCAGCGGGCTACCGAGCCGACGCAGTGTCCGCAGGAGGTCTTTCGGAAAGAAACCCGCCTCGGCAAGAACGGCGTATAGGATCGGGGCGGCGTGCCCCTTGGAAAGAATGAAGCGATCGCGATCCGGCCAGTGCGGCTGCGCTGGATCGTAGCGGAGAATCCCACCAAAATAGAGTGCGACAAGGATTTCGACCGCCGAAAACGAACTTGTCGGGTGCCCTGAACCCGCCTCACTCGTCATGATGAGCACCTCGCGGCGCAACTGCCGCGCAAGCGCTTCCAACCGATCCAAGTCCTCCGGTTTCAGTCGTCCATCGAGCGTCGTCACGGATACCCCCTGCTCCCCAGTACCTGACACGCTCCCGATTGTAGCCCGAGCTCTCATCGCAATACCGTGACGAACACCAAACGAGCTGTCGCGCGCTAGCAGTCACTCCGCGCCTCATGGCGGTCTGCGCGACCGAGTCTCGATCCGAGAGTCATGGAGCACGCAAAACCACTGTGCAGTAAGGTGCTTGCCCACACTGTAACGTGGCCAGATGTTGCCCGAGTGCATCCCCGCCTGCTTCGGCACGCACTCGCTCGTCTTGGGGCGTAGAATGCACCGACGACACTTGCCCAATTGGCACAGCCGCGGACACGGTATCGCACGGAGCGGCAACGCGTTGGTGCGGGGAACACCGAATCACAACGATCAGCTTGCCAACCACGGTCGAGTCTGCTAGATTGGCTGCAACCGCTCATGGAGGCGTTCGGACGCGGAGGTGGGTTCAGTGCGCGAACGGACGCGGGTGATCTCAAGGGTTGCTCTCGTGCTCATTCTCGCACTTCTCCTGCTTCCTCCTGTTCGGGCTCGTGCCGAGGTGTTTCTCAGTATCGGCCAGCCAGCTCGCGTCGCCGGGACAAATGGAGACGGACTCAACCTGCGCTCCGGCCCCGGCTATCACTATGCAGTGCTTGTCGTCATGCCGGAAGGTACGACCGTCCAGATTCTCGCTGGTCCCCAACGAGACAGTGCTGGAAATCAATGGTGGAACGTCCAGTGGGGAAGCTACACTGGTTGGGCGCTTGCTGACTATTTGGCGCCCGCTGGCGGGCAAGCTCGACTGGGTTCGAGCTTGCAGCGCAAGGCGACATTCCGCATCTACGCGCACCGGCTTGGCTTAGTAGGCGAGCGCACGGCAAACGGGCACGTGATACAGCCAAACGACTTTTTTGTTACGCTCCCTTGTAGCTGCGCACTCTCCAGTAATGGCGGCCAGGAGTTCCAGGTTCTGGTGGAATATCGTGGACGAAGTCTCGTCCTGCCAGTCTGGGACGTGGGTCCATGGAATGTTGACGACGACTTTTGGAACCCACCCGAGGTCCGCCGATGGAAAGGCCTGCCCCAGGGCATCCCGGCCGCACAGGCGGCGTACTTCGATGGCTACAACGGTGGCAAGGACGGCTGGGGGCGGGTCGTTGCCAGTCCCGCTGGTATGGACATCGCCGATGGGGCATTCGCAGCACTGGGCATGACGCAGTCTGACTGGGTCACGGTGACGTTCTTGTGGATGGTCGGCGATCCTCCCTCTCCCTTGCCTGCACCACCGACCGGATATGAGGACACGGTCACCGTCCATCCTGGAGAACGTCCGCCACTTGATCCTGTTCCCCCTCAGGATCCCACTCGTTATGTGCATTTCCCGGAAACCGGTCACAACGTTCCACGTTTTCTGTTCGAGGCCTGGGAACGTGGGGGCGGCTGGCAACGGTATGGGCTGCCGCTGAGCGAGTTCTTCCGCGAGGTGCAGATTGATGGCTCAGTGCGCTTCGTCCAGTATTTCGAGCGAGCAGTGCTCATCTACGACGTTGCTGCGAACACAGTTCGGGAACTTCCGATCGGATACTATGCGCCTGCTCCGTTCGAAGCATGGCAGCCAATCGAGCCGTTCCCTGATTCCGATGACCGCCTGTACTTTGACGAGACTGGACACTCACTGAGCCACGGTTTCAAAGCGTATTGGCTCGCTCACGGCGGCCGCGAGGTCTTTGGCCTGCCCATCACCGAGGAATTCCGAGTCGATCTCCCTGATGGACGTTGGTACGTGGCTCAGCTCTTCGAGCGTGCCCGGCTTGAGTGGTGGCCCGATCGGATCGGGCAGCCAGACGAGATCACACGTGGTCGTCTTGTTGCCGAGCTGATCGTTGCTAGTGGCTGGTGAAACGTTGAACAGTGAAGGAGCGAGCACGCGGCTTGCCGGTCGCGGCGGTGCTCCGTATACTTCCTGCCGAGTCCTTCGCCTCGGGCATAGGCACTCGGAAGAACGGCTTCCCTACCAGATGGACGGTCGTACAACGGCCCGGGCGGACGACGCAACACGCTGGGCGTCGCCCGAGTTCGGGCTATTTCTCGTCTCTGTGAGGTTCTAGATGCGCCGAATGCTCGTTCTCCTAGTGCTCGCTATCGCTTTCGGTTGTGCGGTCTGGGCATTCAGAGACCCGGACGTCATCACGACCACACTCAGCCGCCTCTCGCCCACCGTCGCATTCATGCTGCTGGCACTGCTCGGGGCCAACGAGCTGATTAAGGGATTACGCTGGGCGTGGTATCTGCGGGCCGCCCGCCTTCCGATCCGGCTTTTCGATGGCCTCACGAGCTATCTCGCCGCGCAGGCTGCCAGTGCGGTACCTGGTGGGGCACTGCTTTCAGCACGTCTCGCCGAAGAACATGGGGATGGCCAGGTCCGCTTGCGACATACCACACCGCCACTCCTCGCCCAAGGCCTTGGCGATCTCATCGCCGTCTCTCTCGTGGCAGCTACCGGGATCGCTCTCACCGCACAGTCGAGCCTGCAGTTTACTGTTCCAGTCGGAGGTGTCCTCGTTGCAGTCCTCGCTGTAGCGGCGATCCGCAGTGAACGCATCGCCTCGGCCTTGACTCAGGCACTCGGCAAGCGGCGGCTGACACGTCGCATCGTTCCGGCGGAAGAGGACGCACGCAGGACGCTGCTTTTGCTTTGCCGTCCGCACGCCCTGGGGCCTGGCATCGCCGCAAGCATCTTCTCCTCCCTCATCGCTGTGGCGATTCTCCTTCTGCTCGCAGATGCCATGACGCTCCGTGGTCTCGGCCCCCACGAAGCCCTCTATGTCCATGGCATGACTATGCTGGCTCACCTGCTCCTACCGATCCCGAACGGGTTTGGCACAAGCGAACTGAGCCTCGTCGGCCTACTCAACGTTGTCGGCATCGGCTTTGCACGAGCAACTGCCATCGCGGTCACGTACCGCGCCTTGGGACTCGGCTTCCGAACCATGGTGGGGCTACTCATTCTTGTCCTCCGCTACCATCACCTCCTTGTCGAGCTCCGGCGTCGCCCGGTCACCGCCCCAGCCTCGGCCCCAGCGCTCGACTTTGCAGTTGAGGGTCAAGACTGAGGAGCTTGCCGCTTCGGCCCCCGCAACCTACAGTTGCTCTTGACCACAACGATGAGCGGAGCGACTCGATGCGTCCTTTGCTGGTCGTCCTGCACGAGCGCGCACTGCAGAGCTTGACTGCCGCGGCCCGATTCTGGGATCTGCCCAGTACAAGTGGGGCATCTGATCTCGTTGGTTCGCTCTATCCATTGCTGACCGATCCCTGGCAACTGGCGCTCGGACTGGAACGAATCGGCCCCCTGGCCTGGAAGACAGTCGCTCTGCTGGCGCGCCTTCGTACTGCGCTCCGCCCTACCGATTTGGCAAGGGAACTTGGTGCTGACGAGTCCGTGGTTCTCCCCATTCTTCGCAAACTGTACAGTGCTGCCATTGTGGCGAGCCAATCGACAGAGGACGGACCAACGCTCTATCTGCCCACCGAACTTGCTCGCCTCGCCACCCGGCTCCAACAGGAACGCGACGACCCACTTTCCGTCGAGGCCGGTATCAGTGAACTCTTGGACCGGCTCACTGACCACGAACTCTTGGAGCTTGCCGAACGATACGGGATGCGGGTTCTGCCGACCGTGACGACTCGCGAGGAGGCTGTCGCCTATCTCACCACGCGACTCGCAGATCCTGCACTACAACGCGATATCCGCACCTCGCTCTCTCCGCGTGCACAGCAACTTCTCGACCGTCTGAGCAGTGACCAGCGACCGCTCCCCGTCCCCGTCCTGCTCGCCGAGCCACACTGGTCATTCGGCGAACTACGGCGGACCATCGCGGAACTAGCTCGTTGGGGACTTGTCTGGCGCACAGAGGAAAGTGGGCGACTCTCTTTGCTCCTTCCGTCATTACTGACCAGCGTCCGCGTCGGGCCCACCCACCCGCAGCCGATCGATCTTGCCGAGTCGATGACACACTGGCTGCCAATAGTGACTCTTCTCGATCTCCTTTCGCTCCTGGCACGCGTTCATCGGGAGAGCGGCGCAGCAGGTTCAGCTGGCTCCAGTACCAAGGATGACAGTGCTCGAGCGGCCACTCATCGCTGGTTCCGTCACGAGCCCAGCGAACAAGCCTTATATGTCGAGTTTCTCCAGCGTATCGTTCGCGTACTCGGTCTGGTTGGGTCTGAGGGAACGGTCGACCGGGCGCGACATGCGAGTTGGCTCCGACTTTCGTTCCCTGAACAGGGACGGCGACTGCTCCGCGCCTGGCGCTTCACGTTGGATCCAGGACAGCGTGCCGAAGCAGACCGCATTCTCAGGACGCTTCGCTCCCTTGCAATCGATACCTGGTATGAGTGGGCAGCGATCGTCGGTCATCGCCCGCTGTCCGGTAAGCCCGAATATCGTCACGAGCGCCTCGCGCGCGAGCTCGATTGGGTGGGGGTTCTTGCGCGCGGTCAGACGACGGCGGGTACACTCGCCGTTCGCGTAACGCCGTGGGGCGCTTGGCTGCTCGGACTCCGAACTGACCCTCCGGCACATTCCGTCACCGCAAACCTCAGTGCCAAGGGTTGTCCGCCAATTGAACTGGCGACACTCACCCCGGAACTCGCTTGGCTTCTTCTGCGTCTTGGCGACTTACGCCAAACAGAGCGAGAACCCGGTTGGCAGGTAACCCCGCAGTCGGTCGCTCGCTACGTCGTTGCGGCAGTCCGGGGTGAGTCAGCGCCGCGAGCACCCGAGGAGCTCGGCCTTGTGGTGCTGCGCACGCTCGAGGCAGCATACGGTCGCCCACTGCCATCGGTTTGGCGAGACACCCTCCTCACCTGGTTCGCACAGAGCCGACCGGCGTTAGCTCGTGCGGCACTTCACCTCCGTTTCAGCAGCAGCGAGGACCGCGAGCGTGCTCGCGCAGCCTTAGAGGCCGCACGGTGGCACGTCGCCCCGCTCGGTCAATTCGATTTGCTCGTCATCGACTTTGAGGCACGGCACCGAGCTCGGCTCGTATCGCTCCTTCGTCGCGCTGGTTTCGTGCTCGACTGGTCGACCGGGGCCAACGAACACAGCACACCGCGTTGACCCTAACGGATGTCAACGCGGTGGCCGTGACCATACACGTCTCTACGATCTGCGCTCATGCGCTGATCGTTCTGCTCGGATGAAAACCAACGCTTGAGCGACAGCACTGGAGGGTTCGGGAGCGACCACGTTGGCAAGCGTCCGTCCATGCTCGTCGAACGCCACACAGGCGAACTCGCCGGCCGAATAGTCGAGGACAAATGAGGCGCACTCCTGCGCGAGTTGGGCCAGCAGCCGCTCCAACTTGGGAACCAGAACTTCCTGCTCAGGGATTGACTCGGTCGGCGCCATCACCAGTCGAACCGTGTCGGGATGACCATCTTTCGGAGCCACCCAATCACCTGGCTCGGGACGAAGGTCGGCGGTGAGCCAACGTCGGTAACGCTGGCAAAGGGAGACGTAGGATTGCGACGGGATGCGCATCGAACTTTTCCCCTCACACCTTGCACTGCACAAACACACACTTCACCCTTGACACAGGATGCCTTGCTGAGCATCCTACGTGTGGTTGTGAAGGCGCTCACAGATGCGGCGCCTCGACGACGGCAAGACCACGGTGGATACTCGCGCCACAAAGATCCGCTGTGGTCTTTGGAGGGAAGGGACAGGCCGAGCTCCCCGCTCGGGCGACGTGGAGGAGCGGAGATGACACCGGCAAATGTGACGGCAGAGCAATGGCAGCAGATCAGCCAAACGCTGATCTGGTTCTGGGCCTTTCTCGCCTGCGTGGTCGCGTTCGCCGCGAATATGCTTGTAGCCTACGCCATCATCCCCTCGTTGATTTCGACCCGTGATCTCCCAGCAAAGGTCGGCGCTATTCGTCCCATCCTCTTCGCTCTCGCCGCGCTCTTCTTTCTCGCCGCGCTCTACGCTTTCGTGAACATTGTCAACGGGATCCAGGTTCTGTATGAGATCTGGCCGCACCGCTGGATCTAAGCCACGGTGTGCCGAATCGCCTGCGTTGTCGGCGGGTTTGGTTGAGGAACGGAGCCGAGAGGATGCGGTACATCCGATTGATCTTGTTCGTGTTGGTCGTGCTGGTTGTCATGGCGATTCCGCTCGCTCTGGTACTGGCACGCACGTATTTCCTGTCCCCAACGGCTCAGCCGGTCAAGGCACAGCCGATCCAGTTCCCACACCAAGTCCACGTTCAAGCAATTGGCCTGGACTGTACCTATTGCCACCGCAACGCAACGACCTCCGCCCAAGCGACCCTTCCCGCCCTCGAACTCTGCATGCAGTGCCACAAGATCATCCCCTCCCAAGGACGCCCTGAACTCGAAAAGCTCGTCGCGGCATTCCAACAGAACCAGCCCATCCTCTGGAACAAGGTGCACCAGCTTCCTGACCACACCCACTTCGTCCACTCGGTACATCTCAGTTTCGGATTCCAGTGCTCGACGTGCCACGGCGACGTTGGTGCCATGGGCAAGCCTGGGGTCAAGCAGGTACGTGACCTCCGCATGGGTGACTGCATTACGTGTCACCAGCAGAACGGAGCACGGACTGACTGTTCGGTGTGCCATTACTAGTTCGACATAGACTGTCTCGGTGTGAGGAGGCAGACGTTGGAGAAGGGCATGCGGCGACGAGATTTCCTGAAGGTCGCAGCAACTTCCGCGACGGGCGCCGTCCTTTTCGCCGGCTGTGGGCGCATTGGGGACGGTGTGCCGGAAACCGAATTCAAGATTGCACAGCCGGTCTATACCCCGAACGATTGGGCTTTCGGTCGCGATGCCTGGTTCGCGACCGCCGCGCCACCAGATCAGGGGGGGTACGGCCTCATCGTCCGGGTATTCGAGGGGCGCGCGAAGAAGGTCGACGGAAACCCTGACTTTCCTGGAGTTCTCGGTAAGAGCGACGCGCGCGCTCAGGCGCTCGTTCAGGAGCTCTATCACCCGGATCGCCTCGCCGGACCACAGCGTGCGGCCACACGCGGCAGTGGGCAGTTCCAGCCGATTAGTTGGGACAGTGCACTACAGGGGGTCGCCCAGATCCTTCGCGATGCGGGCGGTGAGCGCGCTGTTCTCATCACCACTCGGCCGAGCAGCTCGCAGGCGGCAATCATTGCGGCATTCCAGCGTGTGACGGGAATACGGCACGCCATTTTGGAACCTGACGAGCTGGTCGTGCTGCGTTCAGCTGTGCGCCGGCTCTTTGGCGTCAGCACGCTGCCGATCCCAGATCTCGCGAATGCGTCCTTCCTTTTGAACTTCGGCGCCGAGTTTCTCCACGGTTGGATCGCGCCGGTCCAACTCGCACGAGCCTACGGAGAGTTTCGGCAGGGACGTCCAGGTCAGCGTGGCCTCTATTACCATGTGGGGCCGCGTCTTTCCGCGACAGCAGCCAACGCTGACCGATGGTTCCCTATCGTGCCAGGCACCGAGGGACTCATTGCTCTCGCCATTGCCAACGTCCTCCTCACCGAGGGTGCCGTGCCGCGTGATCGATTCGCCCCATACTTCGCCGCACTCGGCCTCGACGAGGCACGATTAACCAACGACTACAGCCCTGAGCGGGTCGCCACGACAAGTGGACTGACCGCGGAACAGATCCGCGAACTGGCACACGCGTTGGTCGAGCACGAGCCGGCAGTCGTCATCGCCGGGACGAACGCTGCAGCATCGACGAATGGTCTCTTCAACCTGGTCGCTACCCTGGGTCTCAATCTTCTTCTCGACTCATTGAACCAGCCGGGAGGGCTGCTGCTGAATCCGGAGCCACCGCTGCCCGAACTCCGCATTGCGGACGACGCGATCTTGACGCAGAGACAGTGGGCTGAGCTCTTCCAACAGATCCAGTCGGGCACAATTAGCACGGTTCTCGTCTACCGTGCAAACCCGGTCTACGCCCTTCCGCCAGCGACCGGTGCCGCGGAAGCCCTGCGCGCGGCTCAGCACGTCGTGAGCTTCTCCCCCTTTGTGGATGAAACGACGCAACTCGCGGATATCGTGCTACCCGACCAAGCCTGGCTGGAACAGTGGGGGCTCGAGGTTCCCGATCCAGGCCCTGGCTTTGCTGCGGTTGCCGTCCGCCAGCCCGTCGTCCAACCGTTCGTCGATGCCCGCGCCTTCGGTGACGTTCTCATCCAGCTGGCTACGCAGCTTGGCCAGCCGCTCCCCTGGGCGTCCCAAGAAGAGGCGACAAAGACGCTCGCTCTCCAGCTTCGCCGACTTGGGAGGGGCAATATCCAGGCAGCGGACGACAAGCAATTCCTCGTCACCCTCCAAGCTCAAGGTGGATGGTGGGACGAGCAGTCGCGCGGCAGCGGTACCGTGCCGAGCTCTCCCGTTGTGCAACCTCGCGAGCCGTCTTTCGCTGGGGACAGTGCTCAGTTTCCCTATCTCCTTGTTCCCTACCCGCTCCCCTCGATCGGCTACGGAGAGCTCGCGCATTTGCCGTGGCTCCAAGCGTTGCCGGAACCGATTAGCACCAACGTCTGGCAGAGTTGGGTGGAGGTCGCTCAACGGACAGCCGACGAACTCGGCCTCTCGACCGGCGACGTCGTCCGTCTGATTACTCCGCAGGCAACTGTCGAGCTTCCGGTGTACGTCAACCCGGCAGGTCAACCAGGCCTCGTCGCGATCCCATTCGGGCAGGGTCATACCGCTCTCGGCCGCTATGCCGAAGGCCGAGGCGTCAACCCACTCACACTTGTCGCACCTGAGAATGATAGCGATGCCGGTACGCTGGCCTGGTGCGCGACGCGTTGTCGGATCGAGAAGACGGGACGGCGCGCACGACTGGCTCGATTCGAGGGTATGGTGCCAGCGTTCCAATTGGAGGAGTTCCCGATCGTGCGCGTCATGGCTCCGTCGGCGTAAACGCGTCAAGCGGGCAAAGGGAGAGGGACGGAACGCATGCCACGCTGGGGAATGGTGATCGACCTCGATCGATGTATCGGCTGCGGCGCCTGCGTCGTCGCCTGTCAGGCAGAGAACAATGTTCCCATCAATACCGAAGACGTCTATCACCAACGCCGTGCTATTGCCTGGATTCGCCTTGAGCGCTATTGGGAGGGCGAGTTTCCCAACGTCAAGGCGCGCTACATCCCGGTGCCGTGCATGCAGTGCACCAACGCCCCCTGTGAGCCGGTCTGCCCGGTTTATGCGACCTATCACACAACCGAAGGCATCAACATGCAGGTGTATAACCGCTGCATCGGTACTCGCTATTGTTCAATCAACTGCCACTGGCATGTCCGGTTTTTCAACTTCTGGGAGCCCAAGTGGCCCGACTCACTTAAGAACCAGCTCAATCCTGACGTGACAGTGCGTAGCCGTGGCGTGATGGAGAAGTGCAACTTCTGTGTGCACCGGATCGTCAAAGCCGAGCAGAAGGCGAAAGTGGAAGGGCGTGCTCTGCGAACCGATGAGGTGACAACGGCATGCGCGCAGGCATGCCCCACCAATGCGATCGTCTTCGGCGACCTGGACGATCCGAACAGCGCTGTGAGCCAGCTCCTTGCGCAAGCCGAGCGAGAACACCGAGTCTATCGGCTCCTCGAAGATCTCGGCACGGAGCCGAACGTGTACTACCTAAAGAAGGTTGATGTCGAGGCCACTGCCACAGCGGCAGAGGCGCACTGATGTGCGGCAGAGCAGAACGGGGTGAGAGCTTATGGCGACGCACGGTCACGCGCACGGACACGAACTTCAGCGAACTTGGGAGCTGACACCGTCCGACGTCCTTGGGAGCGCGCTCGGCTGGCTCCGCGAGGTCGGACGGCGCCTACGCACACCCCTCCTAATTTGTCTAGTCCTGTTCGTCATCGGGATCGTCGCGATCGTGGCGGCCCCTCTGCGGCAGGGGTTCGCGAACCGACAAGCCTGGACGTACGTGGCTGCGGCATTTCTGTACCTGATGTCGACCGCAGCCGCGGCGCCGGCTCTCTCCACGGCACTCCGGGTGGCACGCAGCCACTGGCGCCGGCCAGTCAACCGGGCGTCGGAGATCTGGGGTGTGACACTGATCATCCCCTTCTTGCTGTATCTCCTCTTGCTCCCAACCTTTCCCGGCACCGAGGACCGGCTCTCGATCTGGTTCGGCTGGCCACTCTCGCCGTGGCTCTGGGGAGCCATTTTGATGCTCACACTCACTGGCGCCGGCTATCTCTTCGCCTGGTTCAGTAGCTTGCCGGATCTCGCTCTCGTGCGAGACCACGGCGCGCCGGCGCAGCGGGGCCTGGCGGCCTGGCTAAGCCGTGGTTGGGTCGGCTCGCACCGCCAGTGGCGCATCTACGAGAAGGTCGTCAACAATATCGGTGTCTTGTATGTGCTCATCTATGTCCCAGTCATGACCGTCCTCTCGTCAGACTTCATCATCGCGCTCATTCCAGGGTATTTCACCGCCGTCTTTCCGGCCTACTTCACCATCACATCCTTTCAGGCTGGTATCGCCTTGACCATTGTGACGATGGCGGTCTTGCGACGCTGGGGCGGGCAAGCAGACTACCTCGGCCGTGAGCAGTTCTGGGCACTTGGGAAGCTTCTGCTCGCCTTCTCACTCCTCTGGTTCTACTTCTGGTGGTCGGAGTTCATTATCTTCTGGTATGGCCGCACGCCGCGAGAGATCAGTGTCCTGAAGCTTCTTATGGCTGAAACCTATCGTTGGCCCTTCGTGCTCTCCTTCGCTATGAACTTTGCGTTACCGCTCTTGATCCTCATGTGGAATCCAATTCGCCGGAGTATCGCTGGCCCGACCGTGGTTGCCACAATCGTGCTGCTCGGCAACCTGATTGATCGGATCCGGTTGACTTCTGCTGCCTTTTCCCAGCCGGACAGCGCCCTCATGGGTAATGCGCACGAACTCCACGAAATTCCTGCTGCCTACGTCCCAGGCATCAGCGATCTCCTGATTCTTGTGGGGATGCTCGCTGGAGCCCTTATGCTGGTCCTCTGGGCGGTTCGGTATTTGCCCTTCCCCTCGGTTGCTGAGGTGGTCGGTGGTCTATGGCTCCGCGCACACAAGCCATTCAAGCATGCGCGGTTGATTGTCGTCGGTAAGCCGGAGTGAAGCTCGTCGGTTGAGTGCGGGAGAGCGAGGCTGGGGGACTGCGATGCAAGAGCGTCATCGGCTCGGTGAAGAGGAAATTACGCGAGAACTCCTACGACCGCTTGTCACAACGACCCCGATGATGTGGGTCGGGTTCATCGGCCTGGGCGCCGTACTCGCCATCTTTGTGTTCGCAGTGAGCTGGATGTTCTACTGGGGCCTCGGCGTCACTGGCCTCCAACGCCCGAACATGTGGGGCTTCATGATCGTCAACTTCGTGTTCTGGATCGGTATTAGTCACGCCGGCGTGATGATTTCGGCAATTCTTCGACTCACCCAGGCAGAGTGGCGCCGACCGGTCACCCGCGCCGCCGAGGTGATGACGATATTTAGCCTCATGACTGCGATGCTCCACCCTGTTATCCACACCGGCCGTCCCTGGCGGACCCTTTACTGGGTCTTCCCCTACGACTTCTGGCGCAACCTCTGGCCGGACGTCCGCGGCCCGCTCGTCTGGGATCCGAGCGCGATCTTGACATACCTCACCGGTTCGACGCTTTTCCTCTACACGACGATGATCCCCGACATGGCACTCGCCCGCGACCGCACCACCGGCTGGCGCAAGGTGCTGTACACCATCCTCGCACTGGGGTGGCGTGGGAACGAACGCCAGTGGAAGATGCAGACGATTGCCGGATTCCTGCTTTCCGGTCTCATCTTGCCGGTTTTCGTCTCCGTCCACTCCATCGTGTCCTGGGACTTCGCTGTTTCGCTGGTTCCAACCTGGCATGCCACAGTTTTCGCACCGTACTTCGTTATCGGAGCTATTCACTCTGGTGTCTCCGCGGTTGTCACGCTTATGGCTTTGATGCGCTGGTTGTTCCGGTTCGATCATTACATCCGGCTCGAGCACTTCGACGCGATCGGCCGGCTCCTCATCGCCGTCGGGACCGGCTGGCTCTGGTTCTTCCTCCTCGACATCTTCTTCGCAATCTACCCGCAGGAGGCTCGTGAACTGGAAATCATGCAATTCCGCCTCTTCCAGTGGCCGTTTAATGTCCTCACAGCGCTCATCTTCATCTTCGGGTACTTCATCCCCGTTCCTATCTGGATCTTTCAGCGCTTCCGCCGCAACGTGAAGATTATGTTCTGGACCTCCATCCTCGTGAACGTCGGCATGTGGGCCGAACGCTACTGGCTTATCAAGCCGGGGCTCATGCGAAAGTACGAATGGACCTTCGATTGGAACTGGTACCGGCCATCGATCGTTGAGATCAGCATCGTCCTTGGGTCCTTCGCGCTGGTCGGGTTCCTCTTGCTCGTGTTCTCTAAGATCTTCCCACCGATTTCGGTTTGGGAGGAGAAAGAAGGACAGCACTTCGCACAGCAGCTGCAAGTGGGTAAGCGCGTGGTCAACGCGATCGTGCGGGAGTTCTAGGTCGGCGGGCAGGCAAGGGAAAGCGAGGCGACGATGGCAATTCGCGAAGTTCTCGGACTCTACCGCGATCTCGATTCGGCAGTGGCTGCAGCCGATGCGCTCCGCGAGGCTGGGTTCAGCCGGAACGAATTCGAGGTGCTCTCCAATGCACCGTACCCTGAGGGGACCTTCGGTGAAGAGTCTGGTATCCACCGACTCTTCGTCTTCCCCCTGATCGGAGCTGCCTGCGGCTTCGCGGCGGGTCTCCTCATCACTGGCGGCACGCAGCTCTCCTTCCCTCTCATGACGGGAGGGAAACCACTGCTGTCCATTCCTCCAATGATCATCATCATGTACGAGGGAACGATGCTCGGTGCCCTCATCTTCACGGTACTCGGCGTGCTCTTTGAATCGCGCCTCCCTTGGATCGGTCGCGCACTCTACGACCCGCGCATTACTCAGGGATACATCGGTATCCTGGTCCGTACCGCGCCGGAGCGCGAAGCACGCGCCATCGAAGCGCTCCGCAAGGCAAATCCTGAGGACATCCTCACCGAGGGTGGCAAGGCCGGGCAACAGCCGGCACGGGGCTAGCGGGGTGAGAGGGAGACAGAATGATGTGGCAGTTCTTCAGCTCACGTCTGAGCCGCCGTTTCCTGCTCGGAGTGCTGGCAGGCTCGCTGCTCACCATTCTCGGCAGTGCCTGTGTCTCGAGCAACACTTATCCTATCGACTTTTTTAGCGAAATGCATTACCAGAAATCGTTCCGTGCCCAGGAGCCACCCCGACTTGACATCCCTGCTGGGGTTGTCCCGATCACTGGTGGGGAGCCGCAGTACACCTTCGAAGAAGCGCGCAATCTCCAGAATCCCCTGGCTAATGATCCACAAGCTGCGGCTCGTGGGCAACAGCTCTTCCAGGTGAACTGTGTTGCCTGCCATGGTCCGCAGGGGGACGGTAAGGGGCCACTCGCGGTCTACTGGGGACTCGTGCAGGGCGCAGTACCACCAGCCAACCTTAAGGATCCAGCAGTCGTCGCCCGCACTGATGGAGAGTTGTACTGGATCCTGACCAATGGCTACACCTCACCCCAGCACCAGACCCAATATCCAGGTGGCCTAACGAACATGCCCGCGTTCGGCAAGTTGCTCACTCCCGAGCAGCGTTGGGCGCTGGTCAGCTACATCCGTCAGCTCCAACAGCAGCCATAAGTTCACCCTCAGGGACCGCACCTCCGTCAGACGCCCAGCCGTGAACGGCTGGGCGTCGCATTCTCTCGGACTCAGTGCCACAGTACGCATTCCTCACCGCATCGCGTTGTCAGTCCCATTCCAGCCCCTCGTGCGCTGTCTCACGCCCCTTCTCGACCCGAACAGTGTCGACGGCAGCACTGCTTTTTGTACGCACAGTGCGCCCCCTCGCACCCCGCACAACTTCAGCGCTGTCAGGGAGGTAGACTGCTGGCAGGCGAAGAGTCAGTCCCCCAGACATCCACAGCTTGCCACAGCGTAGTTCCCCCCACTGCCACATCTGTGGCCACACCGGGGCCCCTTTACCGTCCAACCACTCCAACCGCACTCGTTGAAGGACGAGCGGATGGAGAACGGAGTGTCCCGAAGTCGTCCCATGCTCGCCGTCATCAAGAGAGTACCGCGGAGCCGCTGCGCTCTTGCAAACCACTCCGTCGTCAGCGACGATGACGTGTAGCTGGAGGTGGCACTCAATTGGCAAGGAGGGCAAGATGACGAGACCAGACTACGACGCAATTGTCATTGGCTCCGGCCACAATGGTCTCATCGCAGCTGGTTATCTGGCCCGGGCCGGGAAGCGCGTACTCGTGCTCGAACGGCGTTCCATCATCGGCGGCGCGACCGTGACCGAGGAGCACTTTCCCGGATACCGGCTCTCGACTTGCTCGTATGTTTGCAGCTTACTCCTCCCAGAAGTGGTACGTGATCTCGAGCTCCCAAAGTACGGTTATGAGGTGCGTCCCTTTGATCCACAATACTTCGTCCCCTTCCCAGACGGCCGCTATCTCATGGTTTTTCTGGACGAACGCCGCACTCGCGAGGAGCTCCGGAAGTTCTCGCGTCGCGACGCCGAACGCTGGGACGATTACTGGGCAATGTGGAACCGCATGATCGCCCGTTTCCGTCCCTTCCTCCTGCGACCTGCTCCCACGCTTGCTGAACTCGAGCAGGCGTTCCAGGGGCCAGAAGGACTCGAGGATCTCCGTACCCTCCTGATGAAGAGCATCGCTGAGGTGCTTGATTTCTTCTTCGAAAGTGAAGAAATCAAGGCCCCTCTCTGCACGGGCGGGGTCATCGGTGTAAACCTCGGCCCCAAGTCACCGGGCACTGCCTATGTGAAGTTTCACCATTTGCTTGGGAATCTCAACGGCCATCAAGGAGCCTGGGGTTTCGTCCGCGGCGGGATGGGTACGATCGCCGAAGCCCTCGCCGGCTTTTGTCGCGACCACGGTGTCAGCATCCTCACGGACGCCGAAGTGGCGGAGATCGACGTTATCGACGGCGTAGCGCGAGGTGTGCGGCTTGTCGACGGCCGCCGTTTCACCGCCCGCGCGATTCTTTCCAACGCTGACCCGCAGCGAACATTTCTCCGCATGGTACCCGCCCACCACCTGCCAGCGTCGTTCCGCGAAGCGATCGCGCGGATGAAAGTCAAGGGGTCAGTGGTGAAAGTCCTGCTTGGTCTCAACCAACTGCCTAACTTCCGTTGCTATCCCGGTACGGAGGTTGGACCGCAGCATACGGGCGGCATCGTGATCAACCCATCGATCGATTATCTCGAGCGGGCCTGGGAGGACTGCAAGCATGGACGTCCTTCGGCACGTCCGTTCATGGATTGCTATATCCAATCCGCCACGGAGGATGGCCTCGCCCCTCCAGGCAAGCATGTCATGTCGCTCTACGTGCAGTACGCCCCGTACGATCTGGCCGAAGGTACCTGGGAAGAGCGGAAGGACGAAATCGGGCGGAACATCATCGATACCCTTGCCGAATACGCTCCGAACATCTGGGACGCTATCGACCACATGGCCGTCCTCGGGCCACGCGATATCGAAGAGATCATCGGCATCACCGGTGGGAACATTTTCCACGGCGAAATTACGCCCGACCAGATGTTCGCTTTTCGCCCTGCACCAGGCTTTTCGGGCTATGAATCACCCATCGAACGGCTCTACTTGTGCGGCTCGGGGGCCTGGCCAGGTGGAGCAGTCTTCGGCGCACCGGGTCGAAACTGCGCGTTGCAAGTCATCGCTGACCTTGAGCACCGCGGGGGATGATCCCCGCGGTGCTCTTCCTCACTCGGCGACAGCCGGCACGATCTCCGTAGCGATCAAGCGCAGTGCATCGACGTCGTCGAGATCGAAGGTTTGGAGCATGATACGGCGGACACCGATCGCGGCACGTGCCTGGATCTGCTCAAGAACCTCCCCAGGCGTACCAACGAGCCAATGACGCCGCTTCGCCTCCGCGATCACCTCTGCGGGGCTCAGCGTATTCCAGAAGGGGAACCACCGCCGCAACCGGTGAGCCCGTTCCTCCAGCTCCGAGCTATCGCGACCGATAAGGTGCGCTACCATCCACGAACAGACAACGGCCTCCGGATCTCGCCCGATCGCCCGGCAATGCTCGTGCAAAAGGGCGATCTTGCGCGCGTGCTCCTCCACGCCGACATTCGTGACGTTCCACTCGGCCGCATACCTCGCTGCAAGCGGCAGAGTACGGCGCTCTCCTCTCCCACCAATCACGATGGGCACGCCAGTCTCACGTAACGGCCGAGGACGAAGCTGCGCCTCTTCAAGCTGGTAGTATGTCCCTCGATAAGAAACTACCTCACCCGTCCAGAGCAGGCGGATCACCTCGAGTGCTTCAGCCAGGCGCTCCATCCGTTCCCGCACCGAGAGCAACGGAAATCCGAATGCCTCGTGCTCTCGTTCGTACCACCCGGCCCCCACTCCGAGGACGTATCGCCCACCGGAAAGATGGTCGAGTGCCACCGCATGCTGAGCGAGTTCGACCGGATGCCGGAAACTCACCGGTGAAACGAGTTGTCCAAATGTGATCCGACTCGTGCGCAGCGCCACTGCGGTGAGTGATGGCCAAAGCGCTAGGGTCTCACGCTCGACCACGCCGATAACCGAGAAGAGATGATCGGAACGCCACAGCGAATCAAAGCCGAGCTCCTCCGCAAGCGCTACGACGCGGAACCAGCGCTCCCAGGTAACATCCTCCTGACCCTCGACCATGATGCCAATACGCATTCGCTACTCCCTTCCCGAAGCCAACTCGTGTATAGGAATGCCGCTCCGTGCGATCAGGCCGGAGCGCCCACTTCTGCCGCTGGCACTCTCTATGAACCACTAACAGCGGGGAGCACTTCTCGCGCCATCAGCTCCAAGCCGTCCAGATCGTCCAGATCGAACATATGCAGCATGATTCGCTGAATACCCAATGCTGCCCAACCCCGAATTTGGCTGACGATCTCCCGCGGTGTGCCGACGAGCCACCACCGCCGCCGTAGCTCCTCAAGAACTCGCTCTGGATCGAGTCCGTCTTGGTCTTCTCCTCGCCAGTGCGCGAACCGTAATGCCTTCTCTCGGAGCTCGGCTTGCGAGCGACCGATAACATAGGTAATCATGAGCGTTCGGCGGATCGACGCTGGATCCCGACCCAATTCCCGGCAGAATTCTTCAAGTATCGAATTCTTCCGTAGATACGACTCCGGATCGACGAATCCCGGGTTCCATTCGTCGGCAAACTCGGCCACCACGCGTAGTGTGCGCCGTTCTCCTCCACCTCCAATCAGAATCGGCACCCCTTCACCACGGAGGGGAGTCGGACGAAGCACCGCACCGTCCAGCGAGAAGAAGCGGCCTTTGTGGTGCACCGGCGCACCACGCCACAACGCCCGTATTATTTGCAGAGTCTCCCGTAGCCGCTCGACCCGCGTACCAGGCGGCGGGAGTTGAAATCCAAACGCTCGATGCTCTCGCTCCTGCCAACCTGCTCCGATCCCAAGGATGTACCGTCCGCCCGAGAGGTGATCCAGCGCGACTGCATTTTGCGCGAGTTCGACAGGGTGCCGATAGGTGGTCGGTGAGACAAGCTGCCCAATGCGCACCCGCGAGGTCAGCAGCGCCGCCGCTGTGAGCGCCGGCCACATCGCCAACGATTGGCGTGCAGCTCCTGGAAAGACGGTCCATAAGTGATCGGAGGTCCAGACCGACTCGAATCCTAGCCGCTCAGCATGATTGACAACCCGTAGCCAACCTTCCCAAGTTACGTCTTCCTGGATGGCCACCATCACACCGAGCTGCATGAAACTGTCCTCTTCCCAACCCCCGACGCGTCCGAGCATCACCATTCCAACACAGGCACCTCGCTATTTTAGAACTTTATAAAACGCGCAAAAACCCTGTCCTGACCACTGGACGCACTTTCCGAACTCACACGTGCGGTAGGACTTCGCGGGCGATCAGTTCAATCTGGTCGATATCGTCGAGATCAAGCGTCTGTAGCATGACCAGGTCGACGCCGAGTGCAGCCCACGTTCGCAGCTGATCGACAATCTCCGCAGGCCGCCCGACGAACCACGAACGCCGGCGCAATTCGGCTAAGAATTCATCTGCCTCGTAACGTCGCGTAAAGTACAGTGGTTGCTCCCCAGTCAAATATGCTTGGAGCCGCATCGCTCGCTTCCGGAGCTCCGCCTCCGTCCGGCCGATTACGTATCCTGCCATCAAGGTTCGCCGGATAGTCGCAGGATCACGGCCCAACTCCGAGCAGTAGGCGCGAAGACGCTCGTCCTTTCGACGGAATCCATCTGGATCGGTGAATCCTGGATTCCACTCGTCAGCGAACTGAGCTACAAGGCGTAGCGTCTTACGCTCTCCACCTCCCCCAATCATGATGGGGACGCCACTCGGACGAAGCGGCCGTGGCCGGAGAACAGCTTGTTCAAGACAGAAATGTTGCCCACGATAGGTTATTGGCTCTCCACTCCACAGCAGCCGAATCACCTCCAGCGCCTCGCGCAGGCGCTCTGAACGCTCACGAACTGGCGGCAGAACAAACCCGAACGCCCGATGTTCCCGTTCGAACCATCCCGCACCAATGCCCAGCACGTAGCGTCCTCCAGAGAGATGGTCGAGCGCGACCGCATGCTGGGCGAGTTCCACGGGATGGCGAAAAGTGACCGGAGAGACGAGCTGTCCGAAGCGAATCCGCTTTGTACGAAGCGCAGCGGCGGTCAACGACGGCCAAAGTGCAAGCGAAGCTCGCTCTGAAGCACCAACGACCGAAGTGAGGTGATCGGAGCGCCAAATGGAATCAAAACCTAGGGCCTCAGCGAGATCCACAACGCGCAGCCAGCGCTCCCAGGTAACGTCTTCTTGCCCCTCCACCATGATCCCGAGCTTCATGGCTCTTCCTCACAGAGATCCACCGGGGAACGGGAGACCGAGCCCACCCGCCAGTGCACCGACCTTTGCCGTGACCGCCTCATCGACGCGGCGCAGCGCGTCGTTTACCGCCGCTGCAATTAGGTCCTCCAGCATTTCCGTATCACCTGTCTGGACCACTGCTGGATCAAGTCTCACACGACGCACGTGCCGTAACCCGTCCACTTCAACGCGCACCGCCCCGCCGCCAGCCGAGCCCTCAACCACCAATTCAGATAATTCAGCCTGAACCTTTGCTAGCTGCTCTTGAACCTGTTTCAAAAGACGCAAATTCGGCTGCACGACGCACCTTCCTTCACTTGCCCAAACGGGCCCTGACCGCACCTTCACCGGTTCGAGCCGACACGGATGCCCGCGAGCGCCGCCTTCCGTTGCTCCACGCGCTCCACCATCGCCCGTGCATTCGCCAGCGACTCTGGGGTGATCGGCACGCCATCCATCATCGCTGCCAGCTCCTCCAGGCGCGCTTCTCCACGGAGCTCGTGGACAAGAGTTTCCGTCGTTCCTTCCTCGACATGCTTCGTGATTTTATAGTGTCGATCCGCAAACGCTGCGATCTGTGGAAGGTGGCTGATCACAATGACCTGATGTCGTTGGGCGAGTTCCCACAACCGTTCACCCACGACTTGTGCGCTCCGGCTTCCGATCCCCACATCAACTTCGTCAAATACCAGTGTCGGCGTCTCATCCACCTCGGACAAGATCGATTTCAAGGCCAACATCAACCGTGCCATCTCACCACCAGAAGCAATCCGCGCGAGTGGCCGCGGTTCCTGACCGGGATTCGGCGCGATGAGAAATTCCGCCCGATCCCATCCGCTTTCGCTGCAAGTCGCAGCACGCTCGACAAGCGACTCCGGGCGAGCCGAATCGTCAAAGAGCACAGTAAATATTCCTTGACCAAGCCGCAGCGCCCGCATCGCCTCGCTCATCGCGCGTTCCAAGTCGACAGCCGCTCTGCGCCGACGCTGGCTCAACTCCTCAGCCCGCTGAACAACCTCAGCCGCAAGCGCCTCGGCCCGCGCCTCCAGCTCAGCGATCCGCTCATCGCTCGATTCCAGCGTCTCCAACTCTCGTCGCGCCCGCTCAGCGTAGCTTAAGATCTCTTCGACCGTTCCGCCATACTTGCGCTTGAGGCGTCTGAGCAATTCAAGTCGGTCTTCAATCGCTGCCAGGCGATCGGGATCAGACTCGACCGTCTCCGCGTACACGCGCATCGTTCGCACGACATCTTCAATGCTATAGAGCGCTTCTCGGAGCTGCCCGACAAGCCCTTGCTGTTCGGGATCCAGACGTGCAAGCTCCTCCAATCGCAAGCTTGCACGCCGCAGTGCGTCCAACGGTGCGTAGTCTTCGCCGTCCAAATTCGTGACGACCTCTTGGGCGAGCATCGCGAGACGCTCAGCATTCTGCAGACGAGCTCGCTCTCGCTGTAGTTCTTCCTCTTCGTCCGGCCGCAGCCGAGCACCCGTAATCTCTTGGAGCTGGTACCGCAGCAAGTCGATGCGATGCGCTCGATCGCGCTCCTGGGCGCGTAACTGGTCAAGTTCGCGCAGTGTCGCGCGAAACTCACGAACTGCCCGTGCCAATTCACTGCGCAGCGGGAGCAATCCGCCAAACCGATCGAGGAGCTCGAGCTGCCGTTCGGTCTTGAGAAGCGAGAGATGGTCACTCTGCCCATGGATATCGACCAGAGCTGCGCCGATCGTCGCGAGCACCCCCGCCGGCACAGCCTGCCCGTTCACTCGAGCGAGACTGCGCCCGTTCGCTTGCACTTCTCGGGAAAGGATCAATTGATCGTCCTCCGGCACGATTCCATACTCAGCGAGTGTCGCGGCCAACCCGGTCGCACTGAGCTGAGAGACATCGAAGATCGCCTCGACCCAGGCGCGCGACACGCCGCTTCGCACGAGATCACTCGAGGCACGTGCTCCGAGCACGAGCCCCAACGCATCGATGAGGATTGACTTCCCAGCGCCTGTCTCCCCGGTCAGCGCAGTGAAACCCGGGCCGAACTCCAATTGGACTTCGCGGATGATCGCAATGTTTCGGATTGTGAGCTGCAGCAACATTGTCCTTACGATCCATCCGAGCCCGTTCGGGCCGCTTCGTTCCGGATGCTGATCCAAATTGTACGGCACCGAGCACAGCTGACCGTTGTTACACTGAGAGACAAGCGACAATCGCTAAGATGGGGGAAGGAAGCGACGGTGGCAGACGAGGTGACACGCGATACCTGGCGGATTGCACTGGCACAAGTCGATCCAACGGTTGGGGACTTTCCTGGGAACGTCCGATTGATTCGTGACCTGGCACGGCAGGCAGCAGAACTCGGCAGCTCTATTATCGCCTTCCCAGAGCTTGTCATCACTGGCTATCCGCCAGAAGACCTCCTCCTCAAGGTGAGCTTCATCGAGGCAGCCCGCCGTGCACTCCTCCAACTCCTCGATGTCGTCCCTGATCGGGTGCTCATCGTCGGCGTCCCCTGGGTGGAAGGCGGCATGCTCTACAACGGAGCGGCCATCCTCGCCCGCGGCGAGCTCGTTGCCGTCGTGCCCAAGCACCACCTGCCGACGTATGGTGTCTTCGACGAAGATCGCTATTTTGCTCGCGGGACGCAGACGTATCGATTCCTCTGGGGGAATCTGCGCTTTGGCGTGACGATCTGCGAGGATATCTGGTACCCCGTAGGACCAGCCAGCAGCCTCGCGACGCAGGGAATCGACCTTCTGGTCAACATCAACGGTTCCCCATATCACCGTGGGAAGTGGCAACAGCGTCAGACTATGCTACAAACTCGCGCCTCGGATTGCGGCTGCTATCTCGCGTACGTCAATATGGTCGGCGGTCAGGACGAGCTTGTTTTCGACGGGAACAGTATCGTCCTTGACCCGAACGGGACAGTCCTCGCCCGAGGTGCCTCGTTCGAAGAGGACCTTGTTATCGTCGATCTGCCTGTCACACGTGTGCTTTCCAGTTGGCTCCACGATCCCCGACGACGGTGGCTTGCACGTTCCGAGCCGCATCCCACGCTACCTGTCATCGACCGTGAGATCCCGCTGCCGGTGCCAGATGGACAGCTACCACCTCTGCCGGAGCATGTCCGCCGACAACGGATACCGCTTGAGGGAACCGCCGAGATTTACCAAGCACTGGTTACCGGCGTCCGTGACTATGTCCGCAAGACGGGTTTCCGTACCGCGGTCATCGGCCTCTCGGGTGGGATCGACTCATCATTGACGGCCTGCATCGCAGCAGACGCCCTTGGGCCGGAGAATGTGACCGGTCTTTCGATGCCGAGCCGGTATTCTTCGCGGCACAGCATCGAGGATGCTGAAGCGCTCGCCCGGAATCTGGGAATCCGCTTTATCGTCATTCCCATCGAGCCCGTACACCGCGTCTTCCGCGAGGTGCTTGCACCGTTGGGTAACCAACCCGAAGAACCCGATGTCGCCGACGAGAATCTCCAGGCCCGTATCCGTGGCACCATCCTGATGACCTATTCCAATCGCTTTGGCCCTATTGTCCTGACAACCGGCAACAAGTCTGAGATGGCCTGTGGTTACGCCACATTGTATGGCGACATGGCTGGGGGATTCGGCGTACTCAAAGACGTTCCGAAGCTTCTCGTCTACGAACTGGCACGGTATCGCAACAGTATTTCGCCTGTCATTCCCGAGCGCGTGTTCACGAAGCCCCCTTCCGCGGAACTCCGCCCCAATCAGAAAGATGTCGACACCCTGCCGCCGTTCGAGATCCTCGACCCATTGCTCGAACTTTACGTCGAGCACGACATGGGGCGAGAAGAACTGATCCGTGAAGGGTTTGATCCCGAGATTGTCGATCGTGTCATCGCAATGGTCGATCGAGCGGAATACAAGCGGCGTCAAGCCCCGCCAGGGGTCAAGCTTACGCCGCGTGCATTCGGCCGCGATCGCCGATTGCCTATCGCGAACTGGTTCCGCGGTTGAGTTGCCGCGTTCCTCACAGAATTGGTACAGTTGCGCCACACGACTCATCGTGAGCATGGATTTGGGATGAACTCGACCGAGGGAAGGCGAGCGAGCGGTGCGCAACGGAGCGGTTCCTGATATCGTCATCAGACGCCTACCACTGTACTTGCGGACTCTCCGCCAGCTGCAACGTGAAGGCTGGCGAACCATCTCGTCGGAAGAGCTCGCCCAGCAACTCGGCTCGACTGCAGCACAGATCCGACGCGACCTCTCCTACTTTGGCCGTTTCGGCAAGCAGGGCTACGGCTATTCGGTCGAGGCACTAATCCGCGAACTCGAAGGTGTCCTGCAACTCGATCGGCTCTGGGACGTGGCGCTCGTTGGATATGGAAATCTTGGCCAAGCCATCGCCCATTATCGCGGCTTCGAGCCGAACGGCTTCCGGATCGCGGCGATCTTCGCCAAGAATCCTGAGCACGTCGGTCAGGTCGTCAATGGAATAGTTGTCCTGCCCGAGACCGAGATCGAACGAGTCATCAGAGAACTCGGCATCCGCATCGGCATCATCGCTGTTCCGGCAGAAGCGGCGCAAGAAGTCGCCAACCGTCTTGTGGCAGGAGGAGTGCGAGCCATCCTCAACTATGCTCCCGTCGTGCTACACGTTCCCCCCGATGTCACAGTACGCGAAATCGACCCGATCAGCATGCTCCAGAGCATGACGTACTATGTCCGCGAAAATGGATATCGCTCAGAGGAGAACGGACACGCGACCTCAGTTCCAGAGCTTAAGGCAACAATCGCCGCAGAGAGACGTCCGGTAACGAGCTAAGTAAAGCAATCAGGAGGAGAAGATCGCCGACGAGTAGTACGGCCATCAGTGCGAGCGGAAGTGTTGCTCCAATCCCTTCGAGATAATCATCTAGCCCGCCGATTTGACTGATCAGTAGGAGGTATCCGGCCCAGCCGAGGCCAATTAACATTCCGCCAAGCACAAGTACCGGCGCCAGCGACAGGTCACGCCAGACGAGCACCGCAAGATTCAAGAGGAGCAAAACAATACCTGGAAAAACCAGCGCCCCTACTACCGTCCAAAGTTGCCGCACCCCCTCCGACGAAGCCCATCCGTCAGCTGGCCGACGGACGCGCGGCCAACTCCGTTCTAAATAGTCTTCTGTCAACTCGATGGTTACCAGCAGCAGTGCGCTCACCAGAACAAGCAACCAAAGCCGCAGGTCGAAAGACACGACCCGCCTCCCGCCCGTGCATGGGCATACCCTACCTGCACGACCGCTTCGCGGTGTGCTCTAGCCGAGCGTTACCCTACCATGAACCGCGAACCCCGGCAATCGCCCATTAAATGAGCTGAAAGCCGCAACGCAAGGTACCGCATCGCCCGAAGCCACCCTTGAGCAGCAGGCGGCTTCACGCTTGGAAATCGGGCAAAAGTTGAGTCAGTCTGCTACCTGCTCCTTGCCCTATAGTCGCACAAACGCTTGATGTGTCAGGGTCAGAACCCCAGACCTGCCGCGCGAGCACGTGCCAACGTGCTCTCGGCCATCCGCAAGCTCGCCGCATCGATCATCGTCGTCCCAATTGCCGTCGCACCACGGCGCTGCTGCTCAGCTTCGTGATAGGCACGCAGCACTTCCTTTGCCCACGCGATTTCATCTTCTGTCGGTGTGAACACCTCGTTTACGACCGAGATCTGCGCTGGATGGATGCACCACTTGCCGTCATACCCGAGCGCCCTCGCCTGAAGAGCAGCACGGCGCAATCCGTCAAGATCCCGATAATCGGCGTAGGGACCATCGATCGCGCGGAGTCCATAAGCCCGCGCGGCGACGAGCAATTGGTGCATCGGATAGTGGAGCCGGGAACCACCGTAAACCTCGTCCCAGCGATCGGTCATCCCGATCGCAGTCATCGGCATTCCGACCGAGGCTGCGTAGTCGCCCGGACCGAAAACAAGACTGCGCAGCCGATCGCTCGCTGCGGCAATCGCTGCCGCATGCAGAATCCCACTCGCCGTTTCAAGCTGAACTTCTAACTCGATGCGATGCCCAATACCACCCGCAGTTTCCAGCTGGTTCAACAGTAGGCAAACCGCATGGACCTCGTCGGGGTGGTCAACCTTGGGCAGAATGATGATGTTGAGGCGATTGCCAGCCGATTCGACAAGTTCGACCAGATCACGATAGCAGTGTGGTGAGTCCAGTGGGTTAATCCGCACAGCTCGTGGACGTCCGCGCCAATCCAGTTCCTGCAAGGCCCGCACGACATGACGGCGCGCCTCCGCCTTTGCAGTCTCCGCGACGGAATCTTCAAGATCGAGAAAAACGAGATCCGCTTCAGAACGCAACGCTTTCTCGAAGAGTTCTGGCCGTGAACCGGGAACGGAAAGGACGCTTCGCTCCGGATGCAGCACCGTCAACTCCTTTCTCCTCTTGTCCTTCTCCAGGCGCAGGATAGAGCACGAGCGGCTCCACTGTCACCTCTTCTGTGTTATCCAATGCCATCGCTACACAATTGACCCTACAGCCTGGTCCCTACGTCGCCAATCACGGGGGATATCCAGACAAGCGCCAAGGGAGTTCGCATACCCCACCCTCAAAAGCGAGAATCTCAGCAAGGCCGTTGTGTCTTTACGTACTCGTCCAGTCAAATCGCTTCCAACATGCGGTACACTGGCCTCAGGGAGAGTGATGACACAGGATCGGTCTCGCCTGGCACGAGAGTTTGCCGAGCGAGTTCGCGAAGCAACAGGTCAGGAACTCGATTTCTCGCTGGACTCGCTTGCCGTGCTCGATGACCTCCTCGACGAGTGGTTGCATCTCGCCGAGGTCTATGGCGGCGAGCGTCCACAGGACCTCACAGAGCTCGCGCAGCCGCTTGCCGCCTACGTCGGCGAGACTATTCGGTTGGCCTTTGGAGGCAGGTGGATCGAGCGCCCAAGTGGACCAGTTCTCCGGCTCGCGGAAGCAGTCGACCTGGAACTGCTGCCCCTTGTTCGGGCTATTCTCGCGCGACAGCACCCTCCCGCCTTTGCCCGTCTCGCTGCCGCATTGGAGCGAGAACTCGAAGAACGCGCATGGAAGTAGAACCGCACACGCGCTTCATCGGCATCGACTTTAGTGCTGCCCGAGACGCTGCCGATCGAACTTGGGTCACCGTCGCTTCCGGAGATCACGACCAACTCGCGGTGGCAGAATGCCGACCAGTGCGGACGTTACTCGAATATCCATCCCAGCCGGTTCCGACAGCACTTGTTTCGTTCATCGCACGGAGCGGACCAAGCGTCATTGGCTGTGATGCCTGCTTCAGTTTGCCGCTTCCGCTCGTGGATACAACCTGGGAGGACTGGTTGTGCACGTATCCCCGTCGTTTTCCCGATCCTGATGCCCTCCGACGCGCCGGGCGAGACATCTCTGGCCGCGAGCGCAAGCGACTCACGGATCGCCTCGTACACGCTCCCTTTGCACCGACCAACCTGCGCCTTTTTCGCCAGACTGATGCGTGGTTAAGAGAAGTTCTCCACCCCCTCGTTGAGCAACGCGTGGTCGCGGTCGCCCCGTTTCACCCACGTGCCGCGGATCGGCCCTATCTGATGGAGGTATGCCCTGCGGTATCACTCCGTGCACTCGCTCTGCCACACCGTGGTTACAAGGGAAGGACGGCTTACGCACAAGCTACCCGGGAGCAGATCCTCAGGGGCCTCCAGGGCCTTGGTGTCACGCTCTCGCCGGCTCTCTCCGCTACTGTAATCGCGCAACCTGGGGGTGATGCACTCGATAGCATCGTGGCTGCCGTGACCGCCTGGCTCGTGACGATGCGGAACCCTCCGCCGTCAAACCTACCGGCTGAAGCCAGTCGAGAGGGGTGGATCTACGTGCCGGAACCACCATTTTCGCTCGCAAGGCGGCGGTAGACAGCGAGAAGTTTCTCGGCAATCCGCTCCCAAGCGTACTCCTCCACAACAAGCCGCCGCCCCGCCCTACCGAGCGCCAGCCGCTGTTCCGGAGAAGCCAGCAAGGACAAGACACTCTCGGCGAATGCCTGCGGCTCGTCCGCGAGGAGGAGATGGCGCCCATGTTCGCACTCCACCCCCTCGGCCCCAAGCCGCGTGGAGACCACAGCTTTCCCCACTGCGAGCGCCTCCAGGAGTTTCAGGCGCGTCCCGCTTCCCGCGCGCAGCGGCACGACGACGACACTCGCCCGGGCGAGCCAGGGCCGTACGTCCGGCACGGTTCCGACGACCACAACCCCGGGTATCCTTTCGAGACGCCGCACCTCCGCAGGAGGATCGAAGCCGACTAGGCTTAGCCGCGCCGCTGGCCGACACCGGACGATGCGCGGCCAGACCTGTTCGGCGAACCAGCGTATTCCGTCCACGTTCGGCCAGTACCGAAAGCTCCCGACAAAAAGCACATGATCTGGCTCCGCAAGTTCAGGGGGTTGCAATGGATAACGGTCCAACTCGACGCCGTTCGGCACGACCGCTACGCGTGCTTCGCTGACCGCAGCAATCTCTTGTGCATCGACACGGGACGTGGCAAGACACCACGTCGCTCGTCGCCAAGCCGCCCGCTCATCCCGCCGGACACGAGCAGTTTCCAGGCGTAGCCACAGTCGGCGCCACACAGAGGCTTGCCCAGCAATACGCTCCAGCGCCCGGTACTCCACGTTGTGCGCGTCGAGGACAAGCGGCATCTCCGGTGAAAATGGCAACAGGCCTAAAGGTCCATATTCCACCTGCACCACATCGAATGTATGCTCCCCTAGTTTCCGGACGACAGGAGCAAGCGGCCACGCGAACGTCCAGTAAAAGGCGGATCGCCGCGAGAAAAGCGAGCGCAGTTGACGAACTCGCTTCGCGAGCGTTGGTCCCTCACCCGGAGTCCAGGCGCTTGGTACCCGGAGGAGACGAATCGGAGCTAGTGCCTCGCAAGCCTCATCCCACTGTACCGCGGGTGGAGTACTGGCCAGTAGCGTGACATCATGCTCCAACGCGAGAGCGCGGAGTAGCTGCCAGATGCGCAGCGCTCCCCCCGTTCTCACTGGGTAGGGCAATAATGGCGAAACAACCAGGACGCGCAACGAGATCTCCGCGTTTCCTTTCTCAAAACTCCATCTCTTCCACCGCCGCGTCATTGTAACGAGTCGGTGGGAAAGTATGCGTGAACAGGTTATCCTCGGCAGTGAAGCCGATTCGTGTCGTTGAATTACGAGGAGTCTATTATGGAGTCACACACGTTCCCGCACCCCGAACTTTTGGACGCTGCCCTCGCTCGTCTCATCCCCGCGCAGCAGGTGATACTCACAGAATTTCGCCCGCTGCCCTCATTCCGACGGAACGCCTGGCACGTCATCTTCCGTGACCGCTCCGACAAGAGTCGGAGTACCCTTTCTCTGCTGGCACTTCTCGTTCCCCGAACATTGGAGTACTCCACTCCCACAACCTCGTACGCCATCGCGACGTCTGCCGGATTACCGACGCCAACGATCCGCAGCGTGGCTGAAGGCCCTGAAAACGTGCTCTTCCTCTGCTCGCTCCCTTCGGGAACCGCACTCACCGAGGTCTTGCGCGAGTGTGATGCTCCATGGCAGATCAGTGCCGCCGCGGTAAGCCTGGCCCGGTTCTTGGTACAGCTGCATCGCACCCCATCCAGCACGCTCGGCATCGAGGCAACCGCAGAGCGTACTGCTGAGCGCGACCGTAGCCGCATTGCGACACTCCGCGAAGTAATACGCGACGCTCCAGACTCGTTGCGGGGCACGCTCGAGGGCATCCTCGACTGGATCGACGACCAATTACATGTCAGCGCACCCCTTGTACCAACGCTCGGACACTTTCCGCTGACGACTGTCTTTGTTCAGAGCGGTGAGGTGAGCTGCGCTTTCGGTTGGGAGCAGCTCGCTCTTCGTCCCGCGGCCGCAGACTTTGCGGGCCTACTCTTTGAACTTGCGCCATTTGACTCCGCCGTCCGCGCGCTTTTTCTCTCCGTTGTGCAAGCCAGCTACTTACAGGCAGGTGGCTCGACTCTGGCTGATGCACCCGCCCGCGCATTGCTCGATATTGTCGAGCGAACTCTCATCGCCTGGACCGCCCGCGCCTCGCACGCGTTCAGTGGGGGGCCCCGCGATCCGTTCGGGGTAGTGCGGACCCTCGAGAGCGCCCATCGGGCCGCGCGCTCTGGACTGGCCGCAATGGCGTACCTCTGATTCAGGCAGTCACAAGTTCCTCAGCGAGCTCGCTGAGCACCCGCACTCGCCGGACGATGCTCGCAAGCGTGGCGGGATCGATCGACTGGCGGCCATCGACGAGCGCGGCGTCTGGTTCGACATGAACCTCAACGAGAAGGCCATGTGCTCCAGCAGCAATCGCTGCAAGCGACATAGGAGGCACCAGTTCACGCCGCCCCGTCCCATGACTCGGGTCGACAATCACTGGCAGATGGCTCAACTGGCGCACCAGCGGGACTGCATTGAGATCGAGCATGAATCGCGTAGCTGGCTCGAAACTCCGCACCCCTCGCTCGCAGAGGACCACCTGATCGTTCCCTCCAGCAAGGAGGTATTCCGCAGCGAGCAGCCACTCCTCAATGGTGGCGGCAAAACCCCGCTTCAGGAGAACCGGTTTCCCAGTTGCCGCCACCTTCCGCAGAAGTGCGAAGTTCATCATGTTCCGGCTGCCGATCTGGAGCATGTCTGCATATTGAGCGACAAGATCGACCTGCTCGGTATCCAAGACCTCCGTCACGATCGGTAGTCCGGTCCGCTCCCGCGCCTCCGCAAGGAGTTCCAAGCCACGCTCGCCGAGGCCTTGGAAGCTGTATGGGGAAGTTCGTGGCTTGAAGGCGCCCCCTCGCAGTAACGATGCACCTGCTTCCCGCACCGCTTCTGCAGTACGGAGCAGCTGCTCTCGATTCTCAACCGTGCAGGGCCCGGCAATGATAACCGGCTCATGACTTCCGATGACAACGTCACCAACTCGTACGATCGTTCCTCGGGGTCGACTCGCGCGAGCCGCCAAACGGTATGGCTGAGAAGGAGTCACGACTGCCTCGACGCCCGGGTAACTTGCGAGTTCTGCTGCAACATCTGCCGGCATTCCCTGCCCATTCACTGCAAAGACCGGTTGGCCGCCCCGCATCAGTGTCGTGACTGTGAAACCCCAACGGTGTAAGTCGTCCAACAGTGCCTGCTGGTGATGCGGATCAACATCGGGCCGCAGCCGAAGAATCATCGCCTCAGCTCCCTTCCCTTAAGGTTCTCCATAAAACGAAGCGAGCAGAGGTCGTCACCTCTGCTCGCCGGCGTTACTGGCTTTTCGGGCTACGGGGTCAGCGCTTCAACACCCGGCGCCCCGCCAGCAACGCCGGCGGGGTAAAGTAGTACGCAAACCAAACCTGGTGCTGAAGCGACACACTACCCATAGCGTTGATCACTATAGCCCTCACAGCTCCCGCTGTCAAGGGAGTTCTTCGTCCTCCGGATCTCAATGCCTGTCCCATCCAGCCCATCCTACGCAGCACCACTTGGGATCCGAAGCGCAGATAGAACTTCAGAGTTCACGTATGGCACATCGCCAGCTGACTGACTCCTCGTCCAGCTACCGTTGCTCCGTCCGCCACCGACACTTCGCCTCACGTGCCCAGGGGCCAAAAGAGACGCTTTGTCTCACTGTGCACATCCCGTCAGACGCAAACGGTATGAGCGAACACGATCTGGCCTCGCTCGTGCCAACCTTCCAGAGCACAGCCCCCAACGTTGGCCATAACCGCTTTGCGTCCTTCTCAATCAAAGACTAGAATACCCCGAATTAACCGACCTTCCTCGAGATCCAGGAAAGCCTGATTAATTTCGTCCAGCCGATAACGCTTCGTCACGAGCTCGTCCAGCTTCAGCTTTCCGTCGCGATAGAGACTCAGCAAGCGCGGGATATCCACACGCGGCACATTGTGGCCGAAGATTGTCCCGACAATTTCCTTCGCGAGTAGCATGAAATCGACCGGAGTAATGTTCATACGCTGCATCCGTCGGTCTGATGCCCCAACAATCACGGTTCGTCCCGCTTTGCGGGTTGCCCGAACCGCAGTACCAATCACATCGGCAGTCACCAACGAAACCGTCAAGATTGTGGCGTCGGCGCCGACGCCGTGGGTAATGTCCATGATCCGCTGGACTGGATCCTCCCGCGTGGGGTTGATGGTGTGTGTGGCCCCAAACTCCTTGGCCTTCTCCAACTTCCAGTCGACCAGATCGATCGCGATCACCTTCTCCGCACCGGCCATGGCGGCACCCTGCACCGCGTTCCTCCCGA